>Ga0208595_1000124_pt1 | contig 28213 bp, 25 predicted proteins | sample LakMenEpi28Jun11_FD_150742 | JGI IMG/M metagenome (GOLD analysis project Ga0208595, IMG submission 150742) | Freshwater microbial communities from Lake Mendota, WI - 28JUN2011 deep hole epilimnion (SPAdes) | ecosystem: Environmental > Aquatic > Freshwater > Lake > Epilimnion/Euphotic zone ...
GTTGTTGTTGCCACTCGTGGTGGCTCAATGTTGAGCCCGGAACTGATGTCCACTGCGCACGTGCTCTTCACCCAGTCGCGTACTTGTAGGGCAGATTGATTCGCAGCGTAAGTCGCATCGGCTAACGCTTGCACTTCTTCTGGATTGTTCGTATTCAATTTGGCTGCTTGCTGCAAAAGATCAGTGATGACTGCCATGTCCTTTTCGATCGTGAGTGGAGATCGATCAAGAAGACGTTCATATCTGTCGACCATGGCGTTGACCTCTTTTGATGTCTGCATCCGTTGGGCAATGGCAGGAAGTTCCTGCGCTAACTGGCGACAAAAACTGGTGCCGGTCCGTGATGCACCCCCGCATGCCGTGAGTCCAAGGGTCAGTGCGACAACGGTTGCCCAAGTAGTGAGTCGTCGCGTACACATCCCGTCGATTATCTCACTCGAGCACCCAAGGGGGACTGCACATGTTCGCAGCCGTTACATCTTCAACTTTGTTGGCGACAATGGGCAGTCCCATCGTTGTGGAGGCCCATGTGGGGCAGGGGATTCCCGCATTCACGGTGGTCGGCTTGCCAGATGAAGGGTGCCGTGAGTCGCGCGACCGTGTTCGTGCCGCAATGTTGTCGTCCGATCTTGAATGGCCGACAAAGCGCGTCACCATCAATTTGGCGGGAGGTGGTGAACGGCGTGGTGGAGCCGGACTCGATCTCGCGATAGCCGTCGGGTTGCTCGTTGCAACGGGGGTGCTGTCTCAAGAGGCAGTGGAGGGCAAAGCGTTCGTTGCTGAATTAGGTCTTGATGGCTCACTTCGTCCCACCGCAGGAATGGCGCCATTGGTGTCGGCAGTGGGGGGCCATGAAGTTGTTGTAGCTGCAACGGCCGTTGCTGAAGCATCGTTGGCACGTGCTCCACGTGTACGACCAGTGCACACATTGAAGCAACTTGTTGAAGTGCTGAAAGCAGAAGAGGCATGGCCACATGTCGACGTGCCAGAACCACAGGTGGTGATGGACGAGATTGCCGACATGGCAGATGTGCGTGGCCAAGAAATGGCGCGACTTGCGATGGAAGTTGCTGCTGCTGGTTTTCATCATGTGTTGTTGATGGGGCCGCCAGGTGCTGGCAAGTCGATGTTGGCTCGTCGTTTGCCTGGGTTGCTTCCGCGACTCACTGACGAACAGGCATTTCGAGTCGCCATGACCCGCAGTGCAGCAGGGATGCCAATGTCGGCGGTGATTGCTTCATCGGCTCCGTATCGAGCGCCGCATCACACTGTCTCAATGATCGGGATGGTGGGAGGAGGTTCCTCCCATCTTCGTCCGGGGGAACTGACATTGGCCAGCGATGGTGTGTTGTTCCTTGATGAGATGGGTGAGTTTGCGCCGACTGTTCTGGATGCACTGCGACAGCCACTTGAAGAAGGAGTTGTTCGTCTTTCTCGGGCAAACGGTTCCGTCACGATGCCTGCAAAGTGTTTGCTTGTCGCGGCAACGAATCCGTGTCCGTGTGGCGTCTCGTCACCAATGGCATGCACCTGCACACCGATTGCGAAGCAGCGATACCTGCGTCGCTTCAGTGGTCCGTTGCTTGATCGTTTTGATTTGCGAGTTGAACTGCAGCGACCGTCAACATCTGAACTGACCAGCACGTCGAAAGGTGAAAGTAGTGCTGCGATTGCAGAACGTGTGCAACGTGTTCATGAACTATGTCTGGCGCGTCAGGGGTGTGTGAACTCTTCGTTGAGCGCTGATGCATTGGAAGAAGTGGCACCTCTTCACGATGAGGCTCTCAACGTTTTGCGAACACATCTCGATGGAGGTCGACTCACGGGTCGTGGATATCACCGCATTCGTCGTGTGGCACGAACTTTGGCCGACCTGCATCACAGTGATGGCCCCATCGGTTCTGAATGGGTGCATTTGGCATTAGCGATGCGCGCGAAGTTGCACACGGGACACGGAGAGATGCGATGACAGCGCGCTACCCGCAGTGGTCGTATGCCGCAGCTCTTGCGTCGTTGCCCCTTCTCACGCATCGGCGTTTGCGATGGTTAATGCAGGCAGGTGAACCATCGGATGTGTGGCGGAAGATCCATGAGGGCGATCGCTTTCTCAATGGTGTCGACGAAGCAGTCTGGCGAGCATGGGCGTCGACGAGTGATTCGTTATTGATCTCGGTTGCGGAGCGGTGCATTGATAAAGGAATTGATGTTCTCACCATGAACAACTCGTCATATCCGGCCTCGCTTGTCGGAGACCCTGAAGCACCTGCAGTGGTGTTCGTGCGGGGAAACCCAGAAGCATTTCGCCATCGCCGAGTCGGCATCATTGGGACGCGAGCAGCAACTGCGCGTGGAAAACATTTCGCTCACACAATCGGTGCGCAGTTAGCGGCGTCGGGAGTTGCGGTGGTGTCGGGTCTCGCACGAGGGATTGATGTTGAATCGCATGCGGGGGCATTGTCGGTGATGGGCGAGACGGCAGGTCCTCCCATTGCGGTGGTGGCATCAGGGCTCGACGTTGTGTACCCGAGAGAACATGCGCGTATCTGGGAAGACGTTGCGATGCATGGTGTTCTTCTATCCGAATCACCACCTGGTGTTCATCCCGAGCCATTTCGTTTCCCCATGCGCAATCGCATCATCGCGGCCCTGAGTGAGGTGCTCGTTGTAGTGGAGTCGCGCAGCACTGGTGGCTCAATGTCGACGGTTCGTGAAGCAATGAAGAGAGATGTGGCAGTGATGGCGGTTCCTGGTTCTCCGGGATTGCGTCAAAGTGAGGGAACAAATGATTTGTTGAGAGACGGGTGCGCACCAGTGACATCGGTTGACGATGTTTTGCTAGCGCTCAACCTTGACCACCGGCACGCTCACCAGTGGTGCGACACACGAGAAGTACTGCTGACCGATGAGGCGGCCCTTCTGCACGTTATGGGGCGAGGCCCTCGCAGTATGGAAGAGATTGCGATGTTGACAACGAACAGCGTGGTGACAACTGCAGTTCTTCTCGGCCGGCTACAGGCCAAAGGATGGGTGGCAAATACTGATGGTTGGTGGGAGGCACTCGTGGCATAGTCGCCGAGGGGTACCGTTGGTGCATGAGCGGAAAGGCCACATCGCAACACGATCAGCGCGATGCCTCCCGCTTTGACCTCGAGCGCCATATTCGGTCTTTGCGTTGTAGCGATATCACACGTGCCGCTCGTCGAACTGATCTCGATCACGCCATCACGCATTTCATCGCAGGGGGAGCGACAGAGCCTCGATTAGTTGATGCGGGTGTGCTCGAAGAGTACATCTGGCACCTCGAGGAGGCTGGTCTCACCGTAGAGACAGTGGAACAACGCCTCGCTGCCGTCGCCACGTATTTTTCGTGGTTCATTCGCACTCATAAACCTGCACGTGGCGAAGAGTCCATCGTTCATCCTGTTCGCGATGTCCGTGTTACTCATGCATCATCGTGTGTTGCATGCACATCTCACACAAACGGCACCACGCTCAAGGGTCAGTGTTCTGTTCGTGATGCGCGGCTCCCTGCCTGGCGGCCCTCTGATTTTGAATTGTCATTGACAGCGTCCTCGGCGAATACTCGTTCCGCATATCGACGCGACGTTGAATTGTTTGCTGAGTGGCTCTTGGAGGCGGGAGCTGATGCAGCCCCGGATCGCGTCACAAAAGAAGATGTGCGTGCGTATCTTGCATTTCTTCATGATCGAGGTGCAACGTCGCGCACGATTGCGCGGCGCATTGCTTCGCTGCGTCGATACTTCGGATGGGCAATGCGTCAAGAGATGGCATCGATTGACCCAACAGAGGCAATGCATACGCCGAAGACAAAGGGTCGCTTGCCACGCCCCTTGGATGAGCAAACAGTGCTTACGTTGGTGACGACACCAGATGCAGATGCGCCTGCATGGCGTCAGGCCAGAGATCGTGCAGCTCTTGAGATTTTGTATGGCAGTGGGCTGCGCGTGTCGGAAGTCTGTTCGCTGGAATTGCAGAGTATGTCGTCGGATAAGACAACATTGCGTGTGATGGGTAAAGGATCAAAAGAACGGGTGGTTCCACTGAGTGCGCCGGCCACGTCTGCAATTGCCCATTGGCTCACATTGCGTCACGAGGTTGCCAATGAGGCATCGGGCAATTCTTTGCTCCTGTCTGCTCGAGGCAAACCAGTGGGTCGTCGCGATGTTGCACGGCTGTTAGACGAAGCATGTGAACGCGCCGGAATCGTCGGGGGGTCTCATCCTCATGCGTTGCGGCATTCATTCGCCACGCACCTGATGGACAATGGTGCTGATACTCGCTCTATTCAAGAACTGCTGGGCCACAGCGATGCTGCGACAACGCAGCGATACACACATGTCAGCAAAGAACGCTTACGTCTCGCCTATACAGAATCGCATCCGCGGGCATGAACGCACGCCCCCTTCGCTACACAATCGAAACAGCATGGGATGCATGGCATGTCTCGCAAGAGTCAACGGCGCGTGACTGGCTTGTAGTGCACTACGCATCACTCGTGAAGTTCGTTGCTGGCCGTCTTGCCGCCGGATTACCAAAGACAGTTGATACCGGTGACCTCGTGAGTGCGGGTGTGTTTGGTTTGATGAATGCAATTGACAAATTTGATCCGGCGAATGGCGCAAAGTTTGAAACCTATGCAATCCCTCGTATTCGCGGAGCCATCTTGGACGGACTACGTGCACTCGACTGGGTGCCGCGTTCAGTTCGGTCCCGTTCTCGTTCTGTGCAAGATGCCATTGCTGCGCTCGAACATCAACTTGGTCGCACGCCAACAGACGAAGAGATTTCAGCAGAACTGAAAATCAGTGTCGAAGAACTTGAGAAGTGGCTGTCTGATATTGCTGCTGGCTCAGTGGGTCCGCTTGACCACGTGGCGATGGACAACACTGCGGCAGAAGCAGACGCGCAGATACAACCTGGTCGCGCAATGGAAGAAGGAGAACTGCGTGCTGCAATGCGCGCAGAAATTTCCAAACTGCCTGAACGAGAGCAAGCAATTCTCATTCTGTATTACGAAGACGGATTGACGTTGTCTGAAATTGGAGAAGCGCTGGGAGTCACCGAGAGTCGCATTTCGCAGATTCACACCAAAGCTGTTCTTCAGTTGCGCTCTCGTCTTGCCGCTGCTGGCATGGCGTAACTGTTCTGGCGTAACCGCACTAACCGCACACACCGTCGCGCCGTCCACATGACGGCATGGTTGTTTCAGTTCTCGCAACACTTCTCCTCATCGGGTCGTCCACTGTCGTGCGTCCACTTCCGCCCGTCACAGGTTCGATCATTCAGCATTTTGTTGCGCCCACATGTCCGAGGTGCGCCGGTCACCGAGGAGTCACCATCGCGACTCGGTCTGGTCAGGCGGTGGTAGCGGTCCTTCCCGGGACTATTTCTTTTGTGGGGGAAGTGGCAGGGCTGACCTATGTCGTGCAGGTAGTTCACCCCGGAGTGAAAGTCACCTATGGGTGGCTGTTGCCCAATCCGGGGTTGTTGGAGGGTGACGTTGTTGCCAGGGGCGCTGTTGTGGGGATGGCAAGGGAGCGGACCTATCTCGGGGTCCGTGTGGGGGGTGCCTATGTCGAACCCTTGCGGTACTTAGGGCTGGGCGGTTCTCGGTTGCGAGGCGTAGGAGGCGTCGTTGTGGGGCGAGCGGGGTCTGCCCGATAGTCTTGCTGAGGTTCGGATTGCTCCTTTGGGGGCAGGAAGACCAAAGAAATCATGCACACCGGCCACCTGCGGTCGCTTCGGCGTCGGACCGGTGTGTGGACAACCGCAGAAGGAGAAAATTATGGCCGTCGTAACTATGCGACAAATGCTTGAGGCTGGCGTTCACTTTGGACACCAGACCCGTCGTTGGAATCCAAAGATGAAGCAGTTCATCTTTGGTGAGCGCAACGGAATCCACATTCTGAATCTCGACCAGACGCTCGAGCGCATTGAAGTTGCTTATGCCTTCACTCGCGACCTCGTTGCCAATGGCGGAACAATTTTGTTCGTTGGAACAAAGAAGCAAGCACAAGATCCCATCCGCAGCTATGCAGAGAAGTGCGGCATGCATTATGTGAACGAGCGTTGGCTCGGCGGAATGCTCACCAACTTCGAAACAATCTCAAAGCGCGTGGGCAAGATGCAGGAGTACGAGCGCATGAAGGTGTCAGGCGACTTCGACGCAATGCCGAAGAAGGAAGCCCTCCTTTTGAGCCGTGAACTTGAGAAGCTTCAGAAGAACTTGTCAGGTATGGCACAGCTTCACAAGCGTCCCGATGCCATCTTCGTGCTCGACACGATGAAGGAGCACATCGCGGTCACAGAGGCAAACAAGTTGAAGATCCCCGTGATCGCAGTTGTTGACTCGAACGTTGACCCTGATGTCATCCAGTACCCAATTCCGGGCAACGACGATGCCATTCGTGCAAACGACCTCCTCACTCGCGTGATTGCAGAAGCAGTTCTCGAAGGTCGCTTCATTCATCAGAAGCGCAACCCAGCCGCAGCTGCTGCAGCAGCAGCCGCAGCACCAGTGGAGCGCACACCTGAAGAAGTAGCAGCCTTCGAAGCGCAGCAGGCAACTGCTCGCCAGCAGGCAGCAGCAGCACAGGCAGAGCGTGAAGCACGCCTTGCAGCGAAGAAGTCCACCGACACACCTGCAGCGGAGTAATCATGTCCTACACAGCGAAAGACGTTCAGAGCCTTCGTCAGACAACTGGCGCAGGAATGATGGACTGCAAGAAGGCCCTCGAAGAAAACGGCGGCGATATCGAAGGTGCGAAGCAGTGGCTTCGTGAAAAGGGTCTTGCAGCAAGTGCAAAGCGTGATGACCGTGACAACGCCCAGGGTGTTGTTTCTCTCATCGTTGAAAGCACAAAGGCTTCAATCGTGAAGCTCAAGTGTGAGACCGACTTCGTTGCGTCCAGCGAGAACTTCATTGCAGAAGCAAATGCTCTTGCAGCAGCAGTACTTGCAAAGGGCGAAGCTGGTGCAGCAGATCGTGCACAGCAAATCGATGACCTCAAGATTCTCTTGAAGGAAAAGATTGAAGTGGGCGAGACAATTCGTTTCGAAGCAGCAGCCGGAAACGTTCTCGATTCGTACGAGCACATTCAGGGCGGACGTGGCGTCAACGGCGTCATCGTTGAGATGTCAGGTGCAACACAAGAACTTGCTCACGACATTGCAGTGCACATCGCATTCGCTCGTCCGAAGTACCTCACGCAAGAAGAAGTTCCTGCAGACGTCGTGGCAAAAGAGCGCGAGACGCTTGAAACCATTACGCGCAACGAAGGAAAGCCAGAGCAAGCAATTGCAAAGATCGTCGAAGGACGCATCGTTGGTTTCTTCAAGGACGTATGTCTTCTCGAGCAGCCATATGCAAAAGACGACAAGCTCTCCATCAAGCAAGTCATCGGCAATGCGAACATCGTTCGTTTTGCCCAGGTGGAACTCGGCTGATCATGGCATCAAGGCCGCGTTGGTCGCGCGTAGTGCTCAAGCTTTCGGGCGAGGCGCTCGCTGAACCAACCGGCTTTGGCCTTGACACAAACATCCTCACGCAAGTCGCTACTGAAATTCGCGAAGCACGCGAAGAGATCGGTGCCGACATCGCCATTGTTGTTGGTGGCGGAAACTTTTGGCGCGGCCTCAAAGGCGCAGGCCAGGGCATGGACCAGGCGCAAGCCGACTTCATGGGAATGCTGGCAACCGTGATGAACGGCCTTGCATTGCAAGATGCTCTTGAGCGTGTCGGACAACAGTCCCGCGTCATGAGTGCGATCGAAATGCCCAAAGTGGCCGAGCCGTACATCCGTCGCCGTGCAGAACGCCACCTCGAAAAGGGTCGCGTTGTCATCCTTGCTGGCGGTACCGGCAACCCCTTCTTCACCACCGATACCGCTGCCGCCCTGCGCGCAGCTGAGATTGAAGCTCAGGCCATCTTGAAGGGCACCCATTCAGGCGTTGACGGTGTCTATACCGCTGACCCGAAACTGGACAAGAACGCCACCCGGTACGAGCAGATCAGCCATATGGACGTGATCACCAAGGGCCTCAAAGTGATGGATTCCACCGCAATTACCTTCTGTATGGAGAAGAAATTGCCCATCGTGGTCTTTGACCTATTGGCCAAGGGCAACGTGAAGTCCATTCTCAGGGGTGAGCCAGTAGGTACGCTGGTCGGGTGATTGAAGACATCCTGCTCGAAGCCGTCGACAAGATGGAACGGGCTGTCTCTCATGTCCTCTCCCAGTACTCCACTGTGCGTACTGGTCGCGCAAACCCCGCACTCGTCGAAAAGCTCCTTGTGGAGTACTACGGGTCCACTGTTCCTTTGCAGCAGCTCGCCGGCTTTCAGGTTCCCGAGGCTCGTACCCTGGTTGTGAAGCCCCACGACCGTGGTTCTATGGGCGCCATTGAGCGCGCAATCCGCGACAGCGACCTTGGTCTGCAGCCATCAAACGATGGCGTTGTGATTCGCTTGTCCTTCCCAGTGCTGACTGAAGCACGCCGTAAGGAATATGTGAAAGTCGTGAAGAACATGTCGGAAGACGGCCGTGTCGCCGTGCGCAACGTGCGCCGCGACGCCCGCAAGCAACTGGAAACATCAGAGAAGAACTCTGAGTTTTCAAAGGACGACTTGGAGAGAGCCGAAAAGGAACTCGACAAGTACACACAAGACCACATTGAGCAGATCGATAAAGGCTTTGCCCGCAAAGAGCAAGAGCTGCTTGAGGTATAGAAACGGTGGCAACTACGGTTGCTCTCGGAAACCCGAAAGGGGAGAAAAATGAGTGATGACATCTGGCGCCGCAAAGATGACACAAACCGGGATGATTCCACCGGTTATGGAACCGACTTCGGTTCCGACTTTGGAACCGTCCAATTCGCCGACGACCCGACAGCAGAGCCAGCGCTCAGCTTCGGAGACGGTGACACAGGAAACCTTCCTCATTGGACTGAGCCAGCAACGGGCGAGATTCCATCGCTCGATGATGACGAAGACGATGTGTGGGGCACATTCCAAGCGCCGAGCGAACCGACTCGTCGTCCTGATCGTTTGACAATCGGAACTGACCCGACAGACGAGCGTCGTCGTCAGCCGCGTGACATCACACGTGATGTCACGGGCGATGTCAGCCGTGAGTATCCACGTGACCCTTCTCGTGACATCACCGGTGGCGTGCCGCGCGGTGGTCGCCCGCAGCCTGTACGTCGTGCTGGTCCACGCGGACCTCGCCCTGGTGTTGGTGGTCGCGATATGCCTGCTGCAGTCACAACCGGACTCATCCTCGTTGCTGCATTCCTTGGTGCGATCATGTGGCGTCCCGCTGCAGTCATGCTCATTGTTCTTGCAGTCGTTGGTTTGGCGGCAGTTGAGTTCTTCAGCAAAGTCACAGAGAAGGGCTATCGCCCTGCAACGTTTGCCGGTCTCATCACATGTATTGCGGCGCCGCTTGCTGCGTATTGGATGGGCGATGGCGCGTTGCCACTCGTATTTGCTTTCGGTTTCCTCGCAACCTCAATTGGTTTCTTGGGTGCTACGAGCATCCAGAGCGGTCCAATGCCAAACGTTGCGATCACGACAATGGCAATGACATGGATTGGTCTGTTGGGCTCATTCGCAGCTCTCATCCTTCGATACTCAGTGAATGGTGCTGGTGCTCATGTTGGTACCGACACTTTGTTCATGGTTGTTGTTGCTGTGATTGCAAATGATGTCGGTGGATTGTTTGTCGGATCATCTGTTGGTCGCACACCGTTGCGCGAATGGGTGAGCCCCAACAAGACAATCGAAGGTGCAGTCGGTGGAGCTCTCGCGAGCATCGTTGCTCTCATCATCTTTGGTTCGCAGAATGGCACGTGGAACTCCATGGGCGAATGGATTGCATTGGGTCTCTTGGTTGCTGTGATGGCACCGTTGGGTGACTTGGTGGAATCAATGTTCAAGCGCAATCTTGATGTCAAGGACTTCGGAAGCATCGTTGCCGGACACGGTGGTGTTCTCGACCGCTTCGATGGTTTCTTTTTCGTCCTTCCTGCGGCGTACTACCTCATGCTTGTTCTGCAGCCCTGGCTGTAGTTCACACATGGCGCGACGTCTCTTTGACGCATCGCACTGACAGACTGACAACGTGACACAAAAGCGCGTAGCGATTGCCGGCTCATCTGGCTCGATTGGTACTCAAACCATTGACGTTGTCATGGCTGAGCCCCAGAACTATCGCGTCTCTGCCTTGGCTGTGGGTTCTTCGGCTGATGTCGTCATTGCACAGGCCTTGTTGTTGCGTCCAGAACTTGTCGTTGTCACCGACGAATCACAACGCGCTCGTGTCGCTTCGGCTTTGCCAGGCGTACAGGTCACGGGCAGGTTGTCCGATGTTGTTGAGGCGGCTGATGTTGTCATTAACGGTGTTGTTGGCTTCGCCGGCTTGTCTGTCACCCTCGACACTCTTCGCGCGGGTCGCACCTTGGGGCTGGCGAACAAGGAAAGCCTGATTGCAGCAGGTCCGATTGTGCAACCGTTGCGTGCAACCCCTGGTGCTCAACTAGTTCCTGTTGACAGTGAACACTGCGCATTGCATCAATGTCTTCGTTCGTCAATTGATGCTGGGGCAGAAGTTTCTCGTCTAGTTCTCACAGCAAGTGGTGGTCCGTTCCGTGGTCGCAGTGCAGAGTCCTTGGCAACAGTCACTGTTGACCAAGCACTTGATCACCCCACGTGGAAGATGGGCCCGAAGATCACGATTGACTCATCAACGCTGATGAACAAAGGGCTCGAAGTCATCGAAGCACACGAGTTGTATGGCACGTCGTACGACAACATTGACGTTGTTGTCCATCCGCAATCTGTTGTGCACTCAATGGTCGAATTCACCGACGGTTCGACGATCGCACAGTTGTCAATGCCTGATATGCGTTTACCGATCGGCTACGCGCTCGGTTATCCGTCTCGCATTTCCACGCCGTTTGGTCGTATTGATTGGACAACATTGTCGCGTCTCGACTTTGAAGCACCCGACCGCAGCACATTCCGTTGCCTCGACCTTGCGTATGCGGCTGGTCGTGCAGGGGGCACTGCTCCTGCTGCATTGTCCGCCGCTAATGAAGTCATTGTTGAAGCGTTTCTTGGTGGTCGCATCATGTGGGCCGACATCGCTCGATATGTCGAGCGTGTGATGGAACGTTTCAATGTGACGACCCCACAGTCCGAAGAAGATGTATTGGCAGCAGATGCAGAAGGCCGTCAATTGGCAGAAGAGGAACTCAACCGATGAGCAATTTTTATCAACGTTTTCGCAGCGAGATGGCAGCGGGCGGAGCTGTCGAAGGTGCGCCTGACCAGGTGTCGCCGTCAGGTCGTTTCACCGGGGTTGTGATGTTGTTGTTGCTCGGGTGGTTGGCCATCAATAACATCTGGACATTCGTCTTCGTTGTCGGCTTGCTCATCTCAATCTTCTTGCACGAAGTCGGCCACTTTTCAACGGCACGAATGACTGGCATGAAAGCCACACAGTTCTTTATGGGGTTTGGTCCGCGAGTCTGGAGTCGCACCAAAGGAGAAGTGGAATACGGAGTTCGTGCATTGCCCCTTGGTGCATTTGTTCGCATCATCGGCATGAACAACATCGACGAAGTGGAACCCGAAGACGAGTCCCGTGCGTATCGATCAAAGTCGTATCCGCGTCGTCTGCTGGTGATCACCGCTGGTTCGCTCATGCACATGGTGATTGCTTTCGTGTTGTTCTTCGCAGTGTTTGCTACTGCGGGGCGCGAACAATCAACGGGTGTTGCAACAGTCAAGAATGTCGATCTTGACAAGAGTCCTGCATTCAATGCGGGTATGAGAAACGGCGACATCGTGCGCAGCATTGATAGGCAACCAATCACGAACTACGACAGCGTTGCGGCTGCAATCACTGCAAACAAGCCGGGCGACACCATTGACGTTGTCATCGAACGTGACGGCGTCGCAAAGACTGTTCAGGCACGATTGGATTCTCACCCCAGCGGCGATGATCGTGCCTATCTCGGTATTTGGGCTGACGATTGGGGCTGGAAGCAACTGTCCCCGATTGCGGCAGCTGGTCAAAGCATCGGCGATATTGGTTCCACTATCGGCAACTCGGTCAAGGGTGTGGTGATTGCGTTGAATCCCATGAATTCGATTCGACACCTCACAGGGACTGACGAATCGCTTGAGACTCGACCCACCACTGTTGTCGGTGTCAGCCAAGTGGGCGGCAGTATCGGTGAGTCCGATGGTCTGAAGGGCATCTTGCTATTGCTAGCCAGCGTGAATGTCTTTGTCGGCGTTTTCAACATGTTCCCCTTGCTGCCCTTCGACGGAGGCCACGCGGCAATTGCAACGTATGAACGGCTTCGGTCCCGCAAGGGCAAGCCCTATAGGGCTGACATCAACAAGATGGTCCCGGTCGCCACCTTCGTGGTAGGCGTGCTGGGGCTCCTGCTTGTGACAGGTCTCTACCTCGATATCACGAAGCCTCTCGGGTAAAGCCCGCTGAAACTGACACACTGGTAACCGATGTACGAGCGCCGTCAGACCAAGCAAATCACTGTGGGCAAAGTGCCCGTGGGCGGGGGAGCACCGATCACGGTGCAATCCATGACCACGACCAAGACCGCAGATGTCGAAGGCACCTTGCAGCAGATCTATGCATTGGCTGCAGCTGGCTGCGACATCGTGCGCTGCACCTGTAACGAACAAGAAGCCGCTGAAGGTTTGGCACAAATTGTTCCGCGTTCTCCCATTCCGATCATCGCTGACATTCATCATCAATACAAGATGGCTCTCGCTGCAATGGAAGCTGGCGTCCACGGGTTGCGATTGAACCCAGGAAACATTCGCAAGCCGGAGCACATTAAAGCTGTTGCATCAGAGGCTCGTGATCGCAATCTTCCTATTCGCATTGGTGTGAATGGCGGGTCACTCGACCCTGCGCTGTATGAGAAGTACGGCGGCCTCACTGCAGAAGCAATGGTGGAATCTGCATTGCAAGAGATTGCGTACTTCAACGAAGTCGATTTTGATCTCATCAAGATTTCTGTGAAAGCCAGCAATGTGCCTTTGATGGTGGATGCGTATCGCTTGCTCGCTGATGCCGTGAAGTATCCGTTGCATCTTGGCGTGACGGAAGCAGGGCCGCCTCCTGCAGGTTTAGTAAAGGCAACTGCTGGTATCTCCACGCTCTTGCTGGAAGGCATTGGCGACACGATTCGGTACAGCCTCACTGCAGACCCTGTGGAAGAAGCGCGTGCTGGCCGTCAATTGTTAGAAGCACTCGGTTTGCGTGAACGCAAGAACGTTGACCTCATTGCATGCCCTAGCTGTGGTCGTGCAGAGATTGATGTCATCGATGTTGCGAACCGTGCCATGAAAGCTTTCGAAGACAAGAAACTGCCATTGCAAATTGCTGTGATGGGCTGCGTGGTGAATGGTCCTGGCGAAGCGCGTGAAGCAGACCTCGGCATCGCTGCTGGTAACAAGCGTGGTCACTTGTTTGTCAAGGGTCGCAACGTTGCAGTGGTGCCTGAGCGTGAGATGGTGGAAGCACTTGTCGAGTGGGCTGAGTTCATCAATGAACACGGCACCGATGCAGCGATTGCTCGTGCTGATACGAAGCTTGCAGAGCGTGAAGCTGCTCGCGACCGTTCACAATTGATGGACGAACAGGGTGACGACGCCAACGATGCTGAGTCGAAGATCGTCGAAATTCGAAAGACGATGAAGGATTAATTCTGAGTGATGATCCAGATGGATCCGTCAGAGTTAAACGTTGCAGATTCTCCTGCAGCCACCACGTAGGCCTCAGTAGCCCCCGTTTTGATTAGGACTACAACGCGGTGATTGTTGCTCGCAGACAAGTTCAGTGATCCATTAGTTGCACGCGAGACTGAGAATGCTGGTGATGGCGATGGATATACATCATGACCGTCAACATGTGATGGTGAGACCACGGGATGTGCAAGTGGAGTGACATCCACAATGCGAAGCAGTTCAGCGATGTCAATGTGTTTCGTGGTGAAGCCTGCTCGAATCACATTGTCTGATGAACTCATGACCTCGAGGCCGAATCCGTGAAGGTAGGCATGCAAGTTTCCTGCAGGCAAACAGATGGCTTCTCCGGGTTGCAAAGTCACGTGATGCAACAGGGGGGCGACACGTAGTCCGCGATCTGTGGGGTGTTGCTGGGCAATGGTGCGCAACCAGGAAGGCGCATCATTCATGTTGGGGGAATCATGTTGTTCGAATGCCCACACGAGGTATCCGCGCACACCGTTTTGTTCCAGGATGTCGGCTTCATCGTGCCAGTTCATTGTGCGGAGGCGTTCCACTGCAGAATCAACATCGGTGAATCCGCACAGTGCTTCAAAGGGGGTGAGTGCAATCAACATCTCAGGCTTGTCCGACTCATCGCGATACATGCGGGTTGCTGCATCGCGGGGAATGCCCATCGACTCTTCTTTGGCGAAGCCTGTGACCGCTTGATGAACGGTGGGGTGAGTCTGCAATGAAAGAGATTGGTTACACGCAAGCAGTTTGATGAGAACGGTGAAGGATCCAATCTCATCGCTGAGAGAAATCTCTTCGGTTGCATCAATGCGTGATGGCCCTTGTGGATGTGTTCCCCACCAGTACTCAGCGATCGGCGCGTTACTCGCCGCCATTCCGAGGGCAGCAGCAATTGACGTTGTGTCACCCCAGTCGTAGTTCTTCACGACGCCAATAATGCGACGAGGCATGTTTTAGTTTCCTCGCACCACGTTCAACACATGTGTCACGGCATCACCAAGAGCAACGGGTGTGTTGGTGCCGAGGTGTCGGTCACGAATTTCAACGTTGCCCTCGCTGAGAGATTTTCCAACAACCACAATGGTCGGAATACCAATTAATTCTGCGTCTTTGAATTTCACACCAGGGGACACGCCGTTGCGGTCATCAAGAATGACTTCAAGTCCCTGCGCTTCCAGTTCGGCCGCCAACTTCTCGCCTGCAATGGTGAGGTCGTCGCCGTTCTTGCCAGTCACAACAACATGAACATCCGCAGGAGAAATCGCGCGTGGCCACTTCAAACCGATGTCATCGTGGAACACTTCAGCAACTGAAGCGACTGCACGCGACACACCAATGCCGTACGAGCCCATGGTGACCACTTGTGCTTTGCCGTTCTGGTCGAGCACTTTCAGTTCCAACTTCTCCGCATACTTGCGTCCGAGTTGGAACACGTGACCGATCTCAATTCCGCGTGCAATCTCTAATGCTTTGCCACAGTTCGGGCATGGGTCGCCGCCAGCAACTTCAACAGCTTCGATGGTGCCATCGGCAGTGAAGTCACGTCCGTTGACAAGATTCAGCACATGAGCATCTTTTGCGTTGGCGCCAGTGACCCACGCACTTCCAGGAACAACAGCAGGGTCGAGTACGTAACGAACACCCGTTGCACTCTCTTCACCAAGAACCTGAGGTCCGATGTATCCGCGAACAAGTCCAGGATGCTTTGCGAATTCAGCCTCGTCCATCGGGGCGACTTCAGCGGGGGAGACTTGTGCCTCGATGCGCTTGATATCGACTTCACGATCTCCGGGAACACCAACAACGAGTGCTGCAGTTGTGCCGTCGGGGTGACGAAGAGTGAGAACCACGTTCTTGAGTGTGTCGCCAGCAGTCCATGCGCGGTCAACACGAGGGCTATTGATATTGAGGTACTCCACCAAGGTTGCGATGGTGGGGCAATTCGGTGTGGCCAGTGTTGACGTGGCGGGGTAGTCCGCTGTGTCTGGGGCCAATACTCCGGTTGTGACTGCTTCGGTGTTTGCTGCGTAGTCGCACGCCGTGCATCGCACGAAGGTGTCTTCACCCACCTCGATGGGGGCGAGGAACTCTTCACTCATCGAGCCGCCCATGGCGCCGCTCATCGCTTTCACGATGGCGTAGGGGAGACCAAGGCGCTGAAAAATACGTTCGTAGGCATCGCGATGGTCGTTGTAACTCTTGGCCAAGCCTTCGTCATCAATGTCGAAGGAATAGCTGTCCTTCATCAAGAATTCGCGTCCACGGAGAAGACCGGCGCGGGGGCGAGCCTCGTCTCGGTACTTGGTTTGGATCTGATACAGCGACACCGGAAGGTCTTTGTAACTGCTGTAGAGGTCCTTCACGAGAAGGGTGAACATCTCTTCGTGGGTGGGGCCGAGAAGGAAATCGGCACCTTTACGGTCCTTTAGGCGAAAGAGATTGTCGCCATATTCAGACCAGCGTCCGGTGGCTTCATACACATCGCGAGGCAAAAGGGCTGGAAAATGCACTTCTTGAGCCCCAATGGCATCCATTTCTTCACGAACGATGTTTTCCACCTTGCGCAGGACCCGCCAGCCCAAGGGGAGCCATGTGTAGCCACCGGGGGCGGCCCGGCGGATGTAGCCGGCTCGGACCAGCAGGCGGTGGGACGGCACTTCCGCATCGGAAGGGTCATCTCGAAGGGTACGAACGAAGAGGTGTGAGAGGCGAAGCATTAGAGCGAAACCTTAGTTCTGATGGCTATCATTGAAGCCGTCCTTTGAAGTTCGGTGAACCGGAGGCACGGGTACCCCCCGTGCCTTTTGTTCTGTTAGAGCCAAGTTTTTGGCAGGAGAGGTGAGTTATATGTCCGACAGCGTCACAGACACCATCTCGACCATGCTTGCTCCGATTCTGGCCGACCTCAAATTGGAACTGTATGACCTTGATTTCAACGGTGGAATCTTGAAGGTCACTCTCGATACTCCCGCTGGCCAGCCCGCCGGAGTCGATATTGATCAGATCGCTCTTGTCACGCGCCTTCTTGGCCGCGAACTTGATCACAATGAAGACGCAGTGCCTGGCCGGTTCACTCTTGAAGTCACCAGCCCAGGTCTTGAGCGCGTTCTTCGCACTCCACACCACTTCAATCGTGAAGTGGGCAAAGACGTCACCATTCGTTTCACATCTGAGTTCAACGGTCGCCGTCGTCTCGCTGGACTCTTAGTTGCCGCTACCGACACCACTGCATCTGTCCGTGTTGCTGACACAGCAGAAACAATTGAGTTCCCCTTGTCCATCGTTGACAAGGCCAAGACAGTTTTCGTATGGGAATCACAGCCCAAGCCAAATTCGAAGGAAGCGCTCGCTAAGCGTGCAGCAGCCGACAAGAACGCATCAATGCATCAACAGGAGGCCAGCACACAATGAGCAACCTTGATATGTCCGAAGCAGTACGCATGCTTGCCGATCACCACGGCATCAGCGTCGACTCACTTCTTCAAGTGTTGGTCGAGGCATTAGCCACGGCTTACAAGAAGCGTCCCGGAGCTGCCGACGAGGTCATCGTCGAAGTAAACCCCGAGAGCCTCGATATGAAGTTCACCGCGTATGACGTCGATGACGACGGCAACTGGGTGAACGAGCGTGATGACACGCCAAGCAAGAACGAACTCGGTCGCATTGCAGCTGCAACGTTCAAGCAGGTCATGAGCCAGCGCATCCGCGAAGTAGAGCGCGATCGCAAGTTTGAGGAATATGCAAACCGCGAAGGCGACCTTGTCACCGGCATCATTCAGCAGTCTGACGGTCGTTACGCATTGCTTGACCTCGGCAAAGTGGAAGCACTCTTGCCACAGGCAGAGCAAGTGCCATATGAGCGTCCCGTTACTGGTGATCGCGTCAAGGCATACATCGTTGAAGTACGTAAGACAGCGAAAGGCCCACAGATTGTTGTGAGCCGTACGCACCCAGGTCTCATCAAGCGTTTGTTCGAACTTGAAGTTCCTGAAATCGCTGATGGCGTTGTGGAAATCAAGTCATGTGCTCGTGAACCGGGCCACCGTACAAAGATTGCAGTGTTCTCGAACGACGCCAACGTTGACCCAGTGGGTGCATGTGTTGGTGCTCGCGGTGGACGCGTGCGCATGGTTGTGAATGAACTTCGTGGCGAAAAGATCGACATCGTTTCCTACAGCGAAGACCTTCATGATTTCGTTTCAAAGGCATTGTCTCCTGCAAAGGTCACCGAGGTTCGCCTCAGTGAAGATGCAACCCAAGCCGATGTCATCGTTCCTGACTTCCAGTTGTCGTTGGCAATTGGAAAAGAAGGCCAGAACGCACGTCTTGCTGCACGCCTCACCGGTGTGCGCATTGACATCAAGTCCGAGACCCAAGCAGCCAATGAGGCCAATGGAATCTTTGAACCCCGAGGCGGCTCACGTGGCGACACTGAGTATGCAGCGGGTGAATGGCGCACGAATGACGAAACCGGCGAGATGCAATTCCATGCAACCGACGGCTCCGTTGTCAGTGAGCAAGAGTGGGCCGGTGGCTCCTCCGATACAACCGAAAGCACGGAGAACTAACCCTTGGCCGTTAAGAAGATCCGAATTGCCGAGCTCGCCAAAGAGCTAGGGCTGACGAACAAAGAAGCACTCGACCTATCGAAAACGATGGGCATCGATGTGCGCAATGTGTCGTCCTCTATGGAGGAAGCACAGGCTGACCGAGTTCGTCGTAAAGCAGAGCGCGAAGGACTGAAGCGCGACGCCCAGCCCGAAGAAGAGAAGCCAGCAAAGAAAGCAGCAGTTAAAAAGGCCGCTGCGAAGAAAGCTGATGCTGCTCCTGCCGATGGCGAAGCACCTGCAAAGAAGGCTCCAGCCAAGAAAGCTGCTGCGAAAAAAGCAGCTGCACCCAAGGCAGCTGCTGAAGCTGTAACTGAGGCGCCGGCAGCTCCTGCCCCCGAAGTGTCTTCGGCGCCGGCAGCAGAATCCTCAACTCTCGCAGGCTCGAACGTTTCGGATTCGACTCCGGCACCCGACACTTCTGCAGCGCCAGCACCTGTTGCTGAAACGCCTGCAGCAGCTCCGGTTGTTGAAGCTCCTGTCGCTGAAACTCCAGCTGCTCCTGAGGCACCAAGTGCCGAGGGTGGAACTCGCTTCATTAGTTCGGGTCGACCTAGCCCAACGTCGGGTGCTCCGCGTCCTCCAATTAATCAGCCTCCAACGACACGCCCAGCGCCCCCCGCTGGACGTGCCCCGTTGCCTCCAGGTATGCCACCAACTGGAACGCCTCCTGGCATGCCACCTGGTGCGCGTCCGCCTGCAGGCCGACCTCCTATCCCGCCACCTCCTGGCCCCGTTTCTTCAACAGGTCAGCGCATTCCACCTCCACCTGGTCAGCGCATGGCTCCTGGTACTTCACGTCCCGGCCCAAGCGGTTTCCGCCCAGGTCCTGGCGGTCGTCCTGGTGGTCCCGGGGTTCGTCCAGGTCCTGGTGGCGCACGCCCCGGTGGTCCTGGTGGATTCCGTCCTGGTCCTGGTGGACCTGGTGGTCCTCGCACGGGTGGTCCCGGCGGTCCTGGCGGCCCTGGTGGTCGTCCTGGTTTTGGTCCTCGTCCTGGTGGACCTGGTGGTCCTGGCGGCGCACGCCCCGGCGGTCCCGGTGGTGCTCCTGGCGCAGGCGGTCCTGGTGGCGGTCCACGTCCCGGCGGTGGTCCTGGTGGCCCCGGCGGTCCACGCAACGGTCAACGTCGCGCACCTCGCAAGAAGTCACGTGCACGTCGCCGGCGCGAATTCGACGAATTGCAGCCGCAGTTCACGCAGTACTCGAACAGCAATGCTCCTGTACCCGAAGGCACGATCATCATCGAGCGTGGTTGGTCAGCTCAGGAGTTCGCTCCAAAGTTGAACCGTACCGCTGCAGACGTGGTGCGTTACCTCCTCGAGCACGGCGAAATGGTGACAGCCACCATGAGTCTTGGCGATGAGCAAATGGAATTGTTCGCGATGGAAGTCGGTGCAGAAATTCTGCTCGTCGATCCAGGTCAGCAACAAGAAACAGAACTGCAAGCTCTGTTCGATGACTCCGATGACGATGATGAATCAATGCAGGCCGAGCGCCCAGCAGTCATCACTGTGATGGGTCACGTTGACCACGGTAAGACGACACTTCTCGACCGCATTCGTTCAGCAAATGTTGTTGCCGGTGAAGCAGGTGGCATCACCCAGCACATCGGTGCATACCAAGTCGACAAAGACGGCAAGAAGATCACCTTCATCGACACACCAGGTCACGCTGCGTTCTCGAAGATGCGTATGCGCGGTGCACAAGTCACCGACATCGTGGTTCTTGTTGTTGCAGCAGACGACGGTGTGATGCCTCAGACGATTGAAGCAATCAACCACGCTCGCGCGGCTGATGTTCCCATCATTGTTGCGGTCAACAAGATCGACAAGGAAAATGCTGACCCACAACGTGTTCTCACACAGTTGGCCGAGTACGAACTTGTTCCTGAAGCATGGGGTGGCGACACCATCGTTGTTGAGATGTCTGCACAGCAGAACCTTGGCATCGACGACTTGCTTGAGCAGTTGAACGTTGTTGCAGAACTTGAAGAACTCACGGCAAACCCACAGGGTCGCGCCAAGGGTGTTGTTCTCGAAGCAAACCTCGACATTGGTCGCGGTCCTGTTGCCACAGTGTTGGTCGACAAGGGCACGCTCAAGGTTGGCGACCCCATCGTGGCTGGTGCTGCATGGGGCAAGGTGCGCGCACTCATCAACGAGCGCGGAGAGCAAGTCAAGGAAGCCGGCCCATCAACGCCAGTGCAGGTATTGGGTCTTTCCCTCGTGCCACAAGCAGGCGATGAATTCCGTGCAGCTCCAGACGAAAAGACAGCTCGCGTTGTTGGTGAATCACGTGGTCACACACGTCGCGTTCTCAACCAGCGCGGAGATGCTCGTGTTCAAACCGGCGTCAAGTTGGAAGACATCTTCAGCCAGATTCAGTCAGGCGAAGTCGCAACACTCAACCTTGTCATCAAGGCTGACGTGCAGGGTTCTCTTGAAGCCGTCACAGAAAGCCTTCGCAAGTTGGAGCGCGACGAAGTCAAGGTTGCATTCGTGCACCGCGGCGTTGGTGGAATCACCGAAAACGACATCACTCTTGCTGCTGCAACGAACGCGACACTCATTGGTTTCAATGTGCGTCCTGATCGCAAGTCTCGCGACTTGGCAGAGTCAGAGAAGGTGGAGATTCGTACTTACGAAATCATTTACAAACTCCTCGAGGATATGGAGCGCGCAATGCTCGGTCTCCTCGCACCAGAGTTTGAAGAAGTGGTTACTGGTGAAGCAGAAGTGCGCGAGATTTTCCGCGTGCCAAAGCTTGGTGCCATCGCAGGTTGTTTCATTCGCACCGGCGTCATTACACGTGGCACCAAGGTGCGCTTCCTTCGCGAAGGAACCATCATCTGGAAGGGCTCCATTCAGTCTCTTCGCCGCTTCAAGGACGACGTCCGCGAAGTGCGTGAAGGCTTTGAATGCGGTATCGGACTTTCCGACTTCCAAGACCTCAAGCCTGGCGACCTCATCGAAACATTCGAAGAGCGCGAAATCGCTCGAGTGTAAACAGTGGCCGATCTCGACTTCTTCTTCGACCCGGTGTGTCCGTGGGCCTGGATTACGTCGCGGTGGGTCGCTGAAGTGCAACAGCTTCGTCAGTACGACGTGCAGTGGAAATTCATCTCGTTGAAGTTTCTCAATGAAGACAAGATGGACTATTCAAAGATGCCCGCCGGTTACAAAGACATCCATGCAGCTGGCACCAATGGTTTGCGTGTTGCAGCTCGTGCTCGTGCAGAGCAGGGCAATGATGCGTGCGGTCTTGTGTACACGGCACTCGGTACTAGTTTGCACAACAACCAAGAGCGCGAAAAGTTCGTCGCAGATCCTGTTGCGCATATCGCATCGTTATTGACATCTGTGGGCTTGCCTGCGCAGTGGGCAGAGTCTGCGCTTGATGACAGCTTTGATGCACTGATTCGCGAAGAGACAGAACTTGCTCTCGAGCGCACCGGCAAAGACGTGGGAACACCAATCCTCACGTTCCATCCGGGTGCTGCGAAAGAAGCATCGTTCTTTGGTCCAGTTATTGCAGAGATTCCTCGTGGTGACGCTGCGCTGAAGTTGTGGGACGCCGTGGAAACAGTGGCCACTACAAGTGGCATGGCAGAACTGAAGCGTTCGCTTCGTTCACGTCCGAACTTCAACTAAACGATTCAAAACAAAAGGCCCCGAGGAGAATTCCTCGGGGCCTTTTGTGTGTAGTGCTTATTGCTTCTTCAATGCGTCAATCACTGGCATCCAGGTCTCTGGGTCTGCCTTGTATGGCGCGTAGAAGCTAAGGCGGCTGATGATGTCGCCATAGCGACGTCCCAGTTCTGGTGCCACCTTGTTTGGCTCTCCCACAACAGCGAAGGTGTTGAGGATTTCATCGGTGATGAGGTTGCCCATCTCCACCCACTTGCCACCTTTTGACAACGTGTTGAGCTCGTCCTGCAGTCCGCCCCAGCCGTGTGCTTCAAGAACACCGCGATATGCAGGTGTGGAGCCGTAGAACGCAATCTGTTGGCGTGTGCCATCGGCTGCTGTCTTGATTTGCTCTTCAGTAGTTCCGGTGACAACAAAAGATGGTCCGACAATTTCGAACCCTTCCATTGTTTTGCCAGCCTTCGCACGTCCACGTGCCAGTGCAGGAATCGTGACTTCACGCAAGTACTTCTCGGTTGTGAAACCGTGGCACAAGAATCCGTCGCATACTTCGCCAGCAACTTCTGTCATGAGTTCGCCCACGCCTGCAAGGAAGATCTTTGGTGGTCCGAATGGCGAAATCTCTTTCGCATCAGGAGTGAAGAATGGTGTCATCAACGTGTGTGTGTAGAAGTCGCCACGGAAATCAAGCTTGGTGCCGTTCTCCCAGCAATCCCAGATGGCGCGCATGGCAAGGATCATCTCGCGCATACGTGCAGCAGGGTGGCTCCACTCCATCGAGAAACGCTTTGTGATGTGTGGCTTAATTTGGCTACCAAGGCCCATCATGAAGCGACCCTTTGAGTACGCCTGCAAGTCCCAGCCGATGTTGGCAAGTGTCATTGGGTTGCGAGCAAACGCAACGGCAATCGATGTACCGAGTTCCAAGGTGCTGGTGTGTTCTGCACCGAGCAAGAGTGGAAAGAACGGATCATGTGATGTTTCCGCTGTCCACGCACCGGCGTAGCCCGCTGCTTCCAGTTCTTTGGCTGATTGTGGAACTTTGCTCAGATCTGATCCGAGTCCGCCGTCTACCTTCATGTCACCCTCCGGGTTGTTGGTCGCGCAGGAACTGCTCGACTTCTGCTGCCAAGTCTTCCACGCTAGGAATTTCCATAGGTGAATCTTGTTCACCCGAAGATACCCCATTCATGGCGTCGTAGGCCTCCTCGAGCTTGCCCAGCATCTCTGAATGGTCAGGATTATTGCTGACCAATTGGTCGAGGCGCTCTCGTTGCACGACTGCTTCCTGACGCAACGTGGCGGTGTCGTAGGCCAAGCCTGTCTCAAGACAGAGGGCATCAATCAGGGCAGCACTGGCGGCGGGGTAGGCCATCGATGCCACGTAATGAGGAATCTGTGCCCACAAACAGAATGCGGGGATGCCGATGCGATGCATGGCGTGCTCGATGATGGCCTCGACACCAGCGGGAGCATCCAGTGAGTTCTTCGACAATGTCAGACGGTCGATGATGGAAGGGTCGGGCGACGTTGCGGTGAGACCCACGGATCGCGTGTGGGGTGCACCGAAGGGATACGCGCCCAGTCCGATGCACTTTGAAACATTTAGTTGCTTCGCAAGTGCTGCAACTGCTTCCGCAAATGCATTCCACGCCATGTCCGGTTCTGGTCCGGTGAGAAAGAGCACATCCCGTTCGTTGTCGTCAGTGCCCACTTGAATTTCAGGAAGGCTCCATGCGATGCGTGTGTTGACACCTTCACGTAATTCCATGAAGGGTCGACGAGCGCGAAAATCAATAAAGGTGTCGGCGTCGAATTCAATGAGTGATCGTGCGGCAGATTCGGTGATGAGGTGAGACATCGCAGACGATGCAGCACCGCTCGCATCAATCCAGCCGGTGAGCATGACAATCATCGTGGGATCAGTGAGCTCAGGCAAGGTGCCTTTCACGCTGAAGGGGAGTCCATTGGCGCTCATTTCAGACGCTCAAGTGTTGCAACTGCTTTTTGTGAAGCACCCTCTACTTGTAGTCGGAATGGCTCAAGTTCGGCAGGGTCTTTTTGTCCCATTGCACCACCGAGGTACCGCGCGTAGACGCCTTCAAGAATGCACGCGAGTTTCCAGTAGGCAAAGGCAACGTAGAAATCAAGCTGCGAGATGTCTCGTCCCGATGCTTGTGCATATCGCGCTGCAAGATCTGCGCGATCAAGGAAACCGGGTGCAGTGTTCACACTGTTCGCCCAGGCGCTTGCTTCGTCGTTCGGGCCCGTCCAATAGACCATTAACAATCCGAGATCGGCCATCGGGTCGCCAAGCGTGCAGATTTCCCAGTCGAGAACCGCGATGACATTTCCCTTCGCATCAACCATGCAGTTGTCGAGGCGGTAATCGCCATGCACCAAAGTGGCAGGGCCTTGCTCAGGAATACGTGCAAGGAGACCTTCGTACACCTGATCAACGAGAGGCAGTTCACGCGTACGTTGTTCGAGAATGTTTCCATGCCACCGCTTGAGCTGGCGACCGATGTACCCATCATGTCGGCCCAGTTCATCAAGGCCTGCAGCCTTCACATCAACGGCGTGAATTGCTGCCATCGTGTCAACGATTGATTCGCTGGCACGTCGGCATCCGTCGGGGCCAAGCAGAGTTTCAGCAATTGCCTTCTCGCGCACGACGTAACCATCAACAAAGGACATCACATAGAACGGTGCATCATTGACGGATTCATCTGTGCACAGTCCAAGTGCTGGTGCAACGGGAACATTGCTGTTTGCTAGCCCTGCGATGATGCGATGTTCGCGCGACATGTCGTGTGCGCTGGCCAGGCGATGCCCGAGTGGCGGACGGCGCAACACATAGGAATGTCCGGCGGCATCGTCGACCTTGAAGGTGAGATTGGAATGTCCGCCTGCAATCTGCGTGTATGTGAAAGGAGCGGTTGCTCCGGGGATGTTGGTGGTGAGCCAATTTTCCACCTTGTCGCTGATGCCATGAGGAAGAGTCACGCCTCTGAAACTACCTGTATCGTGCCCTGATGGCAGTAGACGTCACCGACGCCAGTTTTCAGACCGATGTAGTGGAGAAGTCGAAGACGACTCCGGTGTTAGTCGACTTCTGGGCACCATGGTGTGAGCCCTGCAAAACGTTGACCCCGATCCTGGAACGCACCACTGACGCCACGGGTGGTCAGGTTGTGCTCGCCAAGGTCAATATCGATGAAAATCCTGGTCTCATGCAGGCATTTGGTATCAAATCGGTGCCGACTGTCGTCATTTTCAAAGACGGTCAACCGCTCGATGCGTTCATGGGTGGCCAACCAGAGCACATGATTCAGAATCTGGTGACATCACTCCTTCCCGACCCCACGCAAGTGCGAGTTCATGAACTGCTCGAGCAGGGAACAGAACAAGCTCTCCGTGATGCTGTCGCGCTTGTACCAGGCAACGAAGATGCGGTGTGCTCTCTTGCAGAGTTCCTTGTGCGCACAGGTGGCGCCGAAGAGGCGCTGGCTTTATTGCCGCGCATTCCCGAGACAGAACGGGTGCGTCGCATCGCAGCAGCTGCACGATTGTCATTGAATCCTGTCGATGATTTTGATGACCAGTTGCAATCGTTGCTGGAACGTGTCAGGGACGATGAAGCCGCACGACAGGAATACCTCGACATTTTGCAAACGATGGGCCCAGAGGATCCACGCACGGCGAAATACCGTAAGCAACTCACCGCTCGTTTGTTTTAATTCCTCTGCCGTCTTTGCCATCTGCATGTGCACATGGCAGTCATGGAAAACATTGACTTTCAGAAGTTGCTGCGTCGACTTCACCAATGGGTGGCATTCATCGGACCACAACGAATTGTCGCTGGCTGTTGCACGGCCGTACTTCTCGGTGGCATTGCTTGGTTCGTCCTCAAACCGTCACCGGTTCCGATTGACGCATATGTTCCACGTGTTACGACAGTGTCGGCAACATCAATACCTATGTCGCCAGCCATCATCACCGTCCATGTTGCTGGCGCAGTGAACTCACCCGGGGTGTATCGCTTGCCATCATCGGCGCGAGTGGTTGATGCAGTCACATCGGCAGGCGGGGCATTGCGCAGTGCTGATCTCGAGTCCATCAACTTGGCGCAAACCATCACAGATACTGAGCAGATCTACATACCCATCAAAAAGGTGTCACGACCACGTGTCACGACTGCACCGCGGTTGCGTCCTCAGCGCACTACGCCAACAACTGCGCCCACAACGATGCCAGGGACAAGTAATGGAAGTGCAGGCTCTCAACCCACTCGGTTAATCAATCTCAACTCTGCAACAGCAAGCGAACTTGATTCACTCACCGGCGTCGGACCTAGTACTGCAAAAGCAATCATTGCGTACCGCACAAAAAAGGGATCCTTCAGCAAGGTGGAAGATCTATTAAATGTTCCCGGCATCGGACCAGCAAAGCTTGCGGCGCTACGAGACCAAGTGACGGTGGGTTAAAACGCACCGAGTGCAACAGCACCGATGATGAGTGCGCCTGCTGCGCCGATCCATAGACCAAGGCCGAGGAACACAAACTCGCGAGCCCACTCTCGCCAACCCACGACGGGTCGTTTCGACACGCGTGCTGCCACTGTTTGGCCGATGAACCACCAGATGACAGAGCTTGAGATGACGGCGACAAGGAGTCGTTGACCGCCGCCAGACGCGGGCATACCGAGAATCGGCATCACAGGAAGTGCCATCACCATGAGAACGAACGAGAGCGCACCGCCGATGACGCCTGGCAGGATCCACGAGAGCACAATGCCGCCGAACCACATCGCAGCGGCAACACCAATCGCCATGAGTCCACCGCGACGGCGAATAGCTCGTCGTGTTGCTGCAACGCCACCAGGAAGTAGTGGGCGCGATTCACGAGTCGAAGTTGAGTTGCTGCCCACATCTCAACTGTACGTGGGCGGCACTAGGCCTCGCGTGCATCGTGTGGGTTCATCAATGAATTGGCTATTTCTTGCAGTTGTTCTGTGGGCAAGTACGTGGGTCGGCGAGTGGTGGCCACGTGTATCCAACGGACGGGTCGCCGGTCTCGTGTTGTTGGGCGTGGGGTGCATCTTCTTTCGCTATTCGCTGCTTCCTCTGTCTGTCATTGTCCTCATACTGTTTGCTGTTGGTCTGACAAGTGGCTCTGCGGCATGGCATCAGGGCAGTGATGTGCGTGAAGGTGCATGTTCCGGCATTGCAACGGTTCGTGTGGATCCATCGTTTCGTTCCTACGGAACTGCAACAGTGCTTGATCTTGATGAGAAGAGATACAAGGTGTTGGCGTATGGCGCGCCAGGTCGTGCCCTTGCACAACGCCTCGTTGGTGAGTCTGTTCGTATTGAAGGGGAGTGCTCGCGCAACGAAGGACAATTCGCACGCTTTGATCACATCAACCATGTCGTTGGGCGCCTCACTATTACATCAGTTTCGGAAACGTATTCCGAAGGCTCTGTGTTTGTTCGTACAGCAAACCGCATGAGACGTTCCCTTGTCCGTGGGGTCGAGCGCATGCCAGCCGAACATCGTGCATTGTTCACGGGGCTCGTCATTGGTGATGATCGAGATCAGTCCTCGGCGATGGTGCAACGGTTTCGAGACAGTGGCTTGTCTCACCTGTGCGCAGTATCGGGTCAGAACGTGGCGTATCTGCTCATTGTTGCGTCGCCTCTCCTGAAACGACGAAGTAATTGGGTGAAGTGGTGTCTCACCATGTTGTTGCTGGTGTGGTTCGTTGCTCTCACGCGCGGCGAGCCATCAGTTCTTCGTGCAGCATTCATGGCGGGCATGGTCGCGAGCAATTCGCTTTTGAAATCACCGGCCAACGCCCGCATTGTTTTGTCCCGCGCAGTGATTGTGCTGCTTCTGATTGATCCGATGTTGGCGTGGAGCGTGGGGTTTGCACTCAGTGTCGGAGCAACTGCAGGGTTGGCGTGGGCGTCTGCTGGCATTGGTCGCATGATGGGCTCGCGTGGGGTGTTAGCCGCAACATTGGCAGCTCAATTAGGCACTGCACCCATTTCGCTTCTTGTGTTCGGATTCGTGCCCGTCATCTCTCTTCTCGCCAACCCACTTGCGATTCCGGTTGCAGGTTTTGTGATGACAAT
>Ga0208595_1000127_pt1 | contig 28154 bp, 14 predicted proteins | sample LakMenEpi28Jun11_FD_150742 | JGI IMG/M metagenome (GOLD analysis project Ga0208595, IMG submission 150742) | Freshwater microbial communities from Lake Mendota, WI - 28JUN2011 deep hole epilimnion (SPAdes) | ecosystem: Environmental > Aquatic > Freshwater > Lake > Epilimnion/Euphotic zone ...
GTTCGCAACAGTGAGAGGTTACAAAAGAGGTCTCCGACCATACCCACCTCAGGAATCTCCGGCTATTGGCTCACAATGTCCATGAGCACTAGCGGAGTTTCTAATTTTCAAATTCCTAGAGAAGCCCAGGCTTAATGAGGCATGCAGAGCCATGACTGAGAAGCATTCAGGAAAAAGGGGACACTGGTCGTGTCCTACAAAGTTACATAACACCGTTATGATCTAGTGGCTAGGAAAGCCAGGCTCAATGAAAATAAATTATCAGGTACATATCATTTAGCAGAGCTCAGTTTGAGCAAAATTTAGGCACAAAAATCTGCAAAGCACGTGTGCAAAAATGTGATGATAAGAGGTATAGCTATCACAGCTGAATTTGGAATTTAGAAAAGTTTTCTCTGACAATAAGTTACGGTAAGAAAATTTTGGAATTATGTACATTATGCGAAAACAAGTTCCAAAGGTCACATCAAGCTGACTAGAATAGGTCACTGCAAATAAAGCAGTAGTTTAGTCCTATAAATAGACAAAAACGTCTTTTAAGGACATAGAGATCACAACGAAAACAAGGTTAAAAATTTGAAAGTTACAACCAAAAGCTGTCAAATTTCGAAAATTTTGAAGGGCGTCCGAACAGTTGATCTAAAGATTCAAAAATTTTGAAAGAAGGTCCGAAAAATTTAGCCCTGCGCGCGCAGATGGAAGAAGCGCGCCACAGCATGCAACGGAGAGGCAGGCACTAGGAGGGAGCGATGGTCTGCTCATCCTCCTCCTCCATGACGATTGGAAGCTTCACTTCTAAACATAAGAAAAAGCAAGAATTAATAAAATTAATAAAATATATTTTTCTCTGTCTAGATCACGAGATGGAGACACGAGAGCCACACCTCCACAACGGACTGGCCGCGGACATGGACAAGGCCGAAGCATGTGGAGCTCTCAAGCTCACAGCTGCGGATGCAACTGACGAAGATGGTAGCCCGCAACCGGTGAGTGAAATCCTGCAAAGAATTTGGGACGTTTGTGAGTTTATAGACAGTTCCCACTTCAGAGTGCTGCCCTGTCAACTAGCCAAGCACCTAGATGCGCCATCAAACGTGGTTAAGTACGAAGAACTGTTCCCCATCCTGGTTAACCACCTAAAAATAACAAATAAGGAGAATCTTTTCTGCTGCTCCACTGAAGTTGTAGTCTGCAAGATTCCTGAAAACATTGCCAAAGAAACCGCGGAATTTCTGAAAATAGGCGGAGAATTGCAATACTGGAGTCACAATAATTATGGAAAAAGACAGCGCAACAAAGAATCAGAGAGTGAGGCAGACAAAGAGAGACATATTGACCAGTTTGAGGCTAGAGAACAGGAGAGAGTCACTTATGAAGAAGAAATCACCCATCAAGAAGCTTGGGTAAAAGGTCAAGAAGTGCCCAAGATCCCCAAGAGACGCTTCAGTGAAGGTAGGATTAAGTATTCAATTAATATGGAACCAATCATAGGAAGACCTTCCAACCACCATAATCTCGCCAGCGAGTGGCGAATTGAAAGTTGCTGCGACAATACAATGCGATTAGTCAAAGGTTTTGGAATTAATCTAGTCCGCTATGAATTAGATTCCGGATATCTCTATGATTGCGACGGGAAACCCATCATAGGTGACCCACCAGAGCAATTTGTACGCAACAGGTTCCGCAATATGCTCAAACAATCCCCACAGTGGAGGGATGAACACGACGACGCCCCGGCAGAGGGTGTTTTTTATCCAAAATTAGTCAAAACAGATGAGCCAAGTGTGGTATGGTTCTATGATATGACGGACGTAGAAGGAGCATCTGCAAGAATGATTTACCCTCCGCCAAAATCTACGCCCACGGATGAGGTCATGAGCCCATTTGGCATGAGTACCATGACCGTTGAGAAAGTTCAAGGGACACTGACCAGGTACGAAGATAATGCTGAAACAGATATAGAACGTCTTCAGCAGGCCAAGTGCTTATCATTACTAGGAGCTTATGATCAACCCGTTGATCCGGATATTAGCCTAAGTAAGCAAGTTGAAGACTTATGTAAGAAAGAAAAGGTATATAGCTCCAACTTGAAACTGAATGTGGCTTTAAATTTACTTAAGCAGAAATTAAGATTAAAAATTTCACAGAACAAACCATTGGAAGGGCCAATAGTAGGTTCATCCATGCCTTCGCCCATTACTACATCAATGATTTTTACTTTCCCTGGAGAAACTGATCTTTATCAAGAAGGAATTAAGTTATTGCGTAACAACAAGGACAAGCCGGTTAGCGCAAACAATTTAAGTAAGCTGATAACTTATTTCCCAGCCCATCCAATCCTCATTTCCTCCGAAATATGGGAACAAAAATCAAGAGGAGAAAATATTTCTCAATCAGCAATGGATTATCTTAGCAAAAACTTAATTAAACTAATTTTTAATCAAGCCATCGCCGATAAGGTTTGCGAATTTGAGGAAGCTTTCGTAAAAACCACAGATGTCTCCATAAATGAAGTTCAAACTTTTGATAAAAGCTTTCAAGAAACTGAATTTTATATCACCGATAACCGACAAATGCGTGAGGGTCCATCTAGCCTAAGTTTCATGACTACAGGAATACCTTTAGAAATCTTGAAACGCCATGTGACAATCATTGTTGGCACATCTGACATATATCGGAATTTATATGTCAGTCATAATAAGCACATGATTGCTGAACTTCTAAACTTTTCACCTCCCATCTGCTTAACATATGGTTGCCAAGCAGACGAGACCAATCAACTTTACGTATATCTAGCTGACATAATCAATCAAATAGGAAGCAAGGATTACTTCCCGTCTATATTTGTAGAATATTATTCAAATGAGAGGGAAAAGACCCTAAGTTTTGATGAATTCATAGAACAGGCTAATTGCTTCATTGATACCTTATCAGCTGCTCAAAAACTGTATCAAGGACTGATCGTGTGTCTAGGGCCTGCACCTTACTGGACCATAGGATCAGACATCAATGAATATCGCAGTCAGAAATATATGAATAGGCGCGTAACTGAGTGTCTAAGCGTATTAGGATACCTACGGGGAATTTACGTTAGCAATCCAGAAATCGTGACATTGCCTATTTATCATCCAGTCTATGAACATTCAGTAGGATACCTATGCCAATCAAAATTCAGGAACCTACCACTATTTGATAGGAATAGCGAATATACCGCCGAAGCTTGTAGACGTGCTCTAAGAGGTGTACGCAAAGATATACGACGAATTAACAAATTTAAGTTCCCCGCCAAGCAAGGACCCATAGGTATCAAACGCTAATAAAATTCTGTTTGCAGGGTCTGGGAACAGCCGAGGTGGGAAACAATGTGGGACGAAGCGAAACCGACGCCTTGGCTTCCTCTGCAGAACTAACCTCTGCAAGAGATGCGGCTTGTGCGCTGGAGCATCGATTTAATGGACTAAGCGAAAGACTTGATAACCTAGTCAAACAAGTGGATGAAATGTACGAGCAGATCTCAGAGAATGAATTGATCTGCGAGAGAACCATCAGCAAAATTGCAGATGACATTGATGCTCAAGCTCGCGCTCAAGCAACACTAGGAGACACCTATGCCTCCGTTCTCAAGTCAAATTTGTGTCTAAACAAAGACCACAAAGAATGAAAAACAAAGAAAAATCTAAAAAAAATTCACATTGTAACCAATTCAATAGTCAAAATCAATCTTTCAACTCTGCCAAGCTTATCTCACTTTAGGGAAATTGGCGAAACATTTAGGAAATTTAATAGAAACCCAAGTGCTTTCCAAGTGGAAAATTTCCACACTCGGATATTCATGAAGGAGCCATCAACACCGCAGCAGGTCGGCCAGTACAGCACTGGCGACATCACCATCATCAAGCAGAGCGGGTGGCCCATCACAACTACACCATCCGAGAGGAAGCGGGTCAATCACCAAAAACCTGCTTTTATATGGCAAATAACAGGGTCGGCGAAAGACCAAGGTAAGAAAGATAAATTATCGACAAACTAGTATTGGTTCAATGTAATCTGTTCTCTCTCTCTATGATAAAGTTCCTCTTGGTAATCAACACCAATCCTAATCATGAATTATGTGCAGGAATGGTAGCGCGATTGCTTGGTGCCCTCAGACAGAGCAGACGACACTCTACAACGCCTGTAACTGTCCGGGATAACGCTGAGTTTATCAGACGCCAAACCGAGGAATAAAATAAAAAAAAATAAACAATTAGTAATTTTGGAGAGAAGCATACTTTTGAGCAGTTTTTAAAGTAAAATAAAGTACAGACGTAGATCTAGTTAATGGACAAGTCACACTGTAGTTCTAAAAGAGAAAAACTGAGGTACCTACGTTCATATTTATTTATGCAATTTATTATCTAAACTTAGAACGGTTAAAGTCGCCCCATGTCCAAAATGCAGCTTATTTTTGCCTGAGATGATTTGTAAAACCAGTCCGGTTCAGGGAGTCAACTAGCAGTTAGTGTATCTCACTTATGCAATCTAATTAAGCATAACATCGCAAGTGGAAGAACATTGGATTCGCATGACTGGTTACGTTGGCCTGGCTCTCAAGAATCTTAACCCTTAATGATATATTCTTATATATATATTACCAGAATAGGTTTAAGTGTAGTATAGTAGAAAGCACAAAATAATAATACAGCAGTATTTAATTTGATTTTAGTAAGTGTGCGAGTGAAATTAGCAATGTAAATGTAAAACATTTTCTATAATTATGCCATTAAAAATCATTAATTTTAAACGTATATCTTAAATATCTTAAATCTCACTGCAGTTGCTAACAGGGAAAGATTTCTGAGAGCACAACCATCCGATACTTGTACATATGGATCTCATTGTAAATAAAGCAATAAAGTAGAAACTTGATGCCAAAGGCAAAGTATGAGTTTCAAAAGCTAGTAGTAGTAAAATATTCGCAAGCTTTCAAGACTAAAAGCTTGAAAATATGGAAGACCAGTAATTTTCTATAAAAATAGTTACTATAATTTTTGTATATTACTGTATTTTTCTTCGATTTTCTTTTTATCCCACTCAGATATGGAATGGCACAATTTCACATATCACTAGATCCAATATTCTGCTAGGAAAAAGTAAAATTTTTGTTTCCTTGGAGTTGGCAGGAACTTCTCATCTTTTGCCTGCATCGGTCTTAAAGTAAAACGGACTTTGACTGGAAAAATATTTGCGCAAGCAAATAAAGTTACCAGTGCGAGAATGGACGCGATTTGCCTCAAATCATTTACTCCTCTGCAAAGTGAAGCCGCTTATATGTTTAGGTTTCAGCAAGAGATGATTTGATCTTTTTCTTGTTTGACAAAATTAAATTAGAATTGCAGATTTTGTTTCTTTTGCCACTTTATCAGTAGTAAAAGTAGATTCACAAATGCTATGGATATTGTTTGAAAGGTCGATCTGTTTTTAAAGGTATTTACTGTATAAACTAACCACTGCTCAAAAGATTTTGCAAGCTCTCCACTTTTAAATAGCCCGACACATGTAAATATTGTAAGTACTAACCATGCAGATATTAAAAAATAAAAATGGTTACAATGTAAACTGTGCAGCGTTTCATTGACCGTTTGTATATATCTGTATGCCTGTTCGCTCGTCTTATAAAGCCTATTGATTTACAGGAATTAAGAGTATAGAGAGAGAAGACAGAATATTAATTGCCGTTATAGAATGCGTTCATTAATCGGATATCCCAGTGGAGCATTAACGAAATGCATCGTCCTACTTATCATCATGCCTATAATTAGTTGTTCGGAATTGCGTATAGGTCTAGTATATCCAGACAATGAAATTGAGGTGAGTTCTGAAAAACTGTCCTTCCCAATGAATGTGCGCATGAAAGTATTTTCGGATTTGACTTTTCTTTTAAATCTAATCGATGAAATAAAACTCCAAATCGTAAAAATGGAAACTATTCCAGGTGTCAACGAACAAGCAACAATTAAAGCTGAAACATTTAGACAAATAGCTCAATCTAATGTTACCATTGACTCCATTGTGGCCAAGCTAAATACTATTTATAAATATAGGAGCGACACTGTGCGAAATCCCACAGAGCCTTGCTCTGAAGATATCGCGCATAATCTAGATCTTATTATATACGCTGCAGCAGGTTTTATAAAAAGTAGTGTTACTGCCTATGGTACTAGTTACACTGCGGACAAAATAGTTCCAGGAGGGGCTGATTACTCAGATTTAGTAAATGTTTTGCAAGATGCTTATCTCCATCTTCGTACAATTGAAGATGAGGCGGGAGCATACCTTGAGAAGTTAGAAGTTCTAACTTCTGGACAGGTGTCCCCAGCAATCTCAGCTGCTGTACAATTATCCAGCTGTGTTGTTGAAGGAGAAATAGATAACATTAAATTAAAATCATGTGAAAAGACCTCTCTAGGTTTACTTTGCAGCCTCCACGTGGAAATATTTTTAGCAAGCGCAAAATATACTACCCATATTCCTATTAATTACAATGGAGTACAGGTCCAATTACCAGAAAATAAACTTTTGGCAAAATCTAAAGATAACGATTATGGACTACTATCATGCTCAGATAGAGAAAGCTTTGTAAAAGACTGTACCTATCAAAATTGGGAACATGCCAAGGATATTTTTAATGAAAATCCAATGGATTTAATTGAAAAATTCAATTTCACCATAGCAGAACCACCACTTCCGAAACAGCTTAAAGACGGTTCCGTATTAATCATGGACAAACGTGTAAAAATATCCACCAAGGCAGATGATCAAGATGAGAAAAGTATCCCGAATGAATCGCCTATGGCAATATCATTCCCTAAAAACACAACTTGCCTTACAGTTCTAGGGAAGACAAAGCTAAAATTTAAGGGAGGCACTCTAGACAGCGGTTTGAATATCATTACTTCAAGCTTTAATGCAAGCGCAATCCTAGCCATGCATGTAAAAGCCCTTAAACAAACCGGACTAAACTGGAGTGAAATCTTCAAATATGCGTCAGTAGTACTACAAGTAGTAGTACTCCCCGTAGCACTAACTACCTGCTCAATTTCGGTATACGCTATTATCAAAGCGATAAGGAGAAGAAGAAAGAAGAGCAGGAGGGCTAGAATAGATAAAAAATATGCTCTTAGAAGAAATTTTGAGCTAAACAAGAAGGTAGCCAGAAAAGTAAGGAGAATGGAACCTTAAAAACAATAAAATCTCACCCTGCCGATCATGAGGGTGGTGATGGCCGCCAACCCCAGGGAGGCCAGACTCGAGGTAGAGCCCACCGCCAGCACCTCCGCCGGAGCCCAGTCGGGAGGCCGGAGACCCTGCTGGGTCAGCCTCGCCGCCAACTCTATGCCGCATTCCTCCGCGGACGCGGTGAGAGCAGCCTGCGAGGCAAAACGATCTCTGAGAAAACAAATGAAAACGTCCGGAAGAGGACGACATTACATTACACATGATCACAAAGAAATATGCTTACCAGAGGGTTCGCGCCAGGAGTGAGAGGACGGAGAGGAACCTCCTCGCCCTGATCGAGGTCGTCCTCGTCGGCGTAGCCCTCCGCGGCGTCCTGGAACTCGCAATCGTGGAAGTCCTCCACGACCGCGTCCTCCACCTCCTCCTTCACGTCCAGGGACTAAAACAAATAAAAAAAATAATTATGAGAACAATTTTTTTAAAGAAAGAATTCCCTACATCCAGGTGAAAGAAGATTCACCTAGGAAGCAATTTCTAATCAATGCTTCCACTATTGCACACAAGCGTTTCCTTAAACAAAATCACAAAAGAGTGGGTTAAAACAGGACCGAGCATCAATTTAAAAGCCTGAAAGGAATAGACATTAAATATGCGGTCCCTAAAATGAGGTAACGAAAATAATTACCTCGTGAGCGAAACCATCTTCTGGCAGGGGGATGTCAGAGCCCGCCAGGACTGGTGCCGCCTCACCAACCGCATCCTGCGGTCCGCCGACCTGAGCGGTCGAGCTGTTCTCGACCTGTGATCACAAATATACAGGTTAAGAAATAAAAACAATAAGAAAAATAATCCAGGAGACCTGAAATAAATAAATTCTATTACAGGCACCCCCACAAATCATTAGTAACCTGAAAAGAAAGTTGATAAACCATATGCATGTACTAGAACAAACTGAAATCAAATCAAAAAGAAAAATGTTAGCAAAAACAAGCCAACATTCCTGTCAAAAATATTCGCTGACGTCAAATCAAAAATCCATGTCAAACTTTTGGAACCATGAACACAGCAAGGAAACAAAAGAGGACTCACTTCCATGTCACCCTGAGGTGAGCCGCCGGTGAACGGCACGGAAGGGATCTGGGCCCCGCCCAGTCCCTCGGCGACGGCTTCAGCCATCCGCGCGCCGTCCACCCGTCGACCAGCCCACTCCAGGAGCGAGCTGATTAGCCCGTGTTCATTCTCCATATCCGGCTCATCCAACTGCAATCAGGTAATGCAAAATTATTAAAAATTTGTTATACAATAAGTCAAAACCTGAAAACATGATTGATTATTAGATAAAAATATCAAAACTTCAGAACAATATTACAAATCAACCTTTAACCCTGGTTTTTATAGGAAGAAATACCAAACAAATCTGCAAAATTGACAGAATATTCAAGAACCATTTCGTTATGAGAATTGATACTATCAAACAGGCAGGGAACCGGGACCGTTACAAAATATTACTTACCACAGGGCGTGCCGTGGAGTACGGCCGGGACCGCTGAGAGGCCCTGCTACCGCGCCGACCGCGCCGGGTAGAGGTCTCCTCCTCCTCCTCTCCCTCGCCCCGCTCAACGTCTCCACGCTACAATAACATGCCAGGTTAAAGAAAAACAAATATTTTTCAGTCTGAGAAACATCTCACACTACAATAGTTTAAAAATTCAAACCATTTATTACCTTACGCTTGGGACGTGTAAGAGGCCTGCTGCTGGGACCACCGGATGGTGGAGAACTGGAACTGCCAGCCGCCGCGCCCCCTGGAGCCTCGTCCCCAGGAGTCGAGCCGCCAGAGCCTGCACCAGCAGCCGCGCTGGACAGCAGCGAGGCCGCAGCCCCGAGACCGCTGGTGACGGCGGTTCCTGCCGCAGCAGCCGCAGCCCCCAGGTTGGCAGTGAAAGCCGCGCCAACAGCGGCACCCGTGCTGCAACAAGAAAGAAAAATTAATACAGGTACAATTATTTGAAAATACCGATCTTTCACGGTTCTCACCAACACCTAAAAATCTAAATTCACAAAATTTTAATTTCCAAGTCCAGAACCTAAAAACATTGTTAATACATGGAGTTATATCAACGAATATAAGACTTTTAATATAACATACTCTAAACAAATATTTAAATGTCCATTGGCTAACAAAATTCTAAGTTGTTCAAAACAAATTAAAACAATTATTTTTCCACAACAAAATACTGACAACTATACAGAAATATTTGCTCTACATAATTTTCCTAGACATGTTAACTTTCTCAATTTCAGGTGAAAAATCAGTACCAGAAAGTGGCAGCTGGACGGCGGAAGAAGCGGAGCGTCCGCCACACCGCCACCGCCGTAACCACGACTGCGGCGCCGCCGCCCCACCAGGCGATCAGCGCCGCCAGCGCCTGGTTCACCCAGGTGGCCACAGGCTGCGGCAACCGCACACCGGTTGCATTCTGCAGCTAAACACATCAAGAATAATGGGTCAGCCACTACAGAAAAATGTGTCTACAACACACCCACCCGCCCATCCCTTTCTAAACGTGGGGCGGGTGAAGGGTGTATCCTGGCTAATCCAAAACTTTACCTACTTCTACAAATCAAAAACAGCTTCCCACAAATGCAGGACCGTAAAGTATGTCCTAACCAGATCCAGCGAATTTCAGCAAAATAGGAAGGAGACACAATTAAGGGGAACAGAAATTCCAAGAAAGAAGAATAAAAATTCAACTCCACAGAAAATCCTATCAAGCAAACTAGCGCAAAAACGATTTCCTACAAGCGGAAAAGGTCAAGTCATGCTCACACAATCAGATACTATAAAAAGTTCAAAATCCAGCTCAGAAACTGACATCAGGAGGAAAAAGCGGATCAAGAAACTAATATAAAATCAATATACTCACGGAGTTGGAGAGAGTGGCCGCAGCCACCTCGTTGAGGACGGAGGAGAAACCGCCGCCGGACGCCTCAACGGCCGCCGCCACCTCCTCCAGCGGGATAGACTCCGCCGAGACTGGCGAGCCGCTGCTGGCCGCCATGGCCTGCCGCACTTGCAGCAAAAAGGCCGAGGCCTTATCGTCGAGCACCATCTTACTGTCACTTTACTTTTTTTGAATTGATTACTACTACAAGTGACTTAACTGGAAAGAAATAAGAAGCATGAAAATTCCGCACAAAAAAACCAAAAGGGCAATAAAACAAAGACAAAAGGCAAGTAACGGACCAGAAACACAAATCAAAAGGAAGTCAAACTGAAGATAAAAACAAAGTACCTTAAAACTAAATCGAAAAATGCGAAAAAGCCCATAAAAGCGAACAAAAATAACGAATCAAACTAACAAAAATCAAAGGAACTTCAGACAAAACAGCGCCAAAAGAAATTCAAACAGGCTATCTACCTTAGAAAAAGAAAGCCAACGAAAGGGAAAGCTGACGCAGAAAAGGTAAACAAACAAACGAGAAAAACAGCGAATCATTGCAATAAAAATAAAGCGGTTACGAAATTCTAAATATAAAAAGAAAATTCCATATTCTAAACTCCTCCAACAAAGAAACACGTGCTAAAATACGAATAAATCTTGAACAAAACTTACGACAAGTAGTAAGAAGAAAGGTCGATGAACGAGTGACAACGGGAGTGTCAAGGTTGCGATATCTATGAAAAATTTCCCGGCTGCCTCAGTAGAAAAATTCGGCCGTCAAAAATCAAAATTATTAAGGAGAAAAATTTTGACAAATATCATAAAGGCGTATATAACACAGTATCAGAGAATATTCGAAACATAGTTTTAAGTCAAAATTCAAAATCACCATGTTGCCGAAAAATGTAGGCGTAAAGCCGAAAACGCGTCAAAACGGGTCCGAAGTAGCGGTAACACGGACGCACGTGGGGAGATGCTTCAACAGGTGGTCAAGAAAGCAAAATATTTGGTTTGGAAGAGTCTCGTCACCAATTCAATTTCAAAAATAATTAATAAGGCGAGGCGGGAGATTTTAATTTAGAATTCAAGACAAAGCAAAATAGAAACAAATCGAATAAAAAGGAAATATTTCCTCTAGTTTTCGCCCGCAACCATGAACCTCTCAGGAGGGTCAATCGGAAGAATTGCGGGACCGGAAAAATAGACATCTGACCGGAACGAAATCAGTTCGGAAGACTGATGGCGGGTCAGATCAATATCAGAGAAGCTTCTAATTCTCAGGGGCTCACCACTGTCCGAGCTAGCACTTTCAAAAGAACTGCTTGAGCCAACAGAGAACAGACGCATCTCTACCGGCGTCGGCGGTCCAGCAATCACAGCCGCCGCCGCAGCCAAATCAGCCATGCTGGCCACGGCTCCCAAGTCAACAGGGCCGGGTCCAACTTCAGAATACGGAAGACGACGGGAAGAACGGGTGTGACCAGTCAAGTTGGCACTCTCCTTAAAACGGAAAACCCAATATAAACCGCCAGAAAAATGAAAATTCCGGAAATGAGGGAAATTACTATTTTAGAAAAATTATATCATGGCATAAATATACCTCAGGATTATTCCGCACTCTGCGGTTACGCCTGTGAGATGACCGGATACACAAGATGACGGTCAGCAGGAATACAGCAAAAACAAATCCTGGGAAGGTGATAAAAATTGAGTCACACTTCAGAGAAAAATAAAAATTCTTAAAAATCAGGGGATAAGCGAAATTAATTATATTTGCTTACCAGCCCCCGTCAAGCCAGACAAGATGGCTATCCCCTCACCAGTCCGCATGTCAAACATCCAAGCGGTGTCATTGTTCTTAGTAGAACCAGCGACCGGATACAGAATGTCCGGCAGAATGGTTTCTGTGGCCATAGGCGGTGTCATCACTGTGGAATATTCCGGCATCACAGGAATAACAATTTGAGAGGGAGTAATACTTTGAGCCACTCCGTAAGCGGACAACGACAAATCGTTTTCTTTCCGCTGCATATCAGTCTGCATCTTTTTCTGACGCCACTGCTGTCGCCGGCGGGATAAATCCGCTTGCAAAGACGACATATCAGGCGAGTCCGGAAGAGCAGCTATCTTGCCACCCTTATTCTTTTTAATCACTTTAGGCAAGGGAGTGTCAAAACGCTTAGAGTCAATCGGATCAACAGGAATCACCGGTATCTCAAACATCAGCTGCCGGTCCCTATCCACCTTCTGCATCACCTCCCTCAACGTAGGCCTATAGGTAGTCGTGCTTGACGGCCTGGGACGCGAGACTGAGGGCGGGGCAACAGACGAAGTGGTCGGCGTCACATTAATGCTGACAGGATCCATAGGCTGCGCATGCGCAGTAGTACTGATCACCGGAGCAGAAGTGATCACCGACATTTCAGTAGAAGTGACCATCGAAGAGGTCACCGGAATGTCAAGAGAAGGAGCAGTGGCTACCGGAATAGAAATCACCGGCTCAGATTTGATCTGTGTCGAGGTTTCCGGAAAAATAATGTCCGGAAGGATTGTGGAGGTCACAGGAGGAGAAGTAGTAATCATCACCTCCATCACATCCACTTGTGGATCAACAATAGGAATCTGAGGAGAAGGAGTGATCCCATAAAAAGCATCCATTTCCTGTCGGAACTTTTCAGCCGCTGACTTAGCGGCACGAGCCGCTATTTCTTCACGCATCATAGCCGCAAAATCGGCCATGATCACAAAGAGAAAATTCACCAAGAGAAAGCTATTGCAACAGGGATGGTGTTTCACAAGTGTGTAAAGTTAGGGGCAGAAGACAACTGAACGCAGCCCTCCCCCCTACACCATGTCCAGTGAATGCATAAGCTCTCAAATATCTCAGATAAGTCCAGGCACCCAACAAAATCATAGGAAGTACTTATGAGTCATGGGCCCCAAGAAGAGAGCCTTAGGGATGTGAGAAAAATATTGAAAATAACCAACTCGCGAAAAACATCCCATGAAGCGAATAAATAATTAGGTGCAAGAAATCATCTAGACAAAGGTGCTGCTGGCGGGATTCGAACCCACGCACCTCTGCACGATAATTGTGCGCTATGACCAATACGCTACAGAAGCGTTAGGTGGAGAAAAATCTCTGAAAGCTTAATCTGGTATAGAAATCAAAATCTATGCAAAGTTACCACAAAAGAGAAAACATGAAAATTGATAATGATAACCAAAAGGTGGTCACATGTAGGAATGTACGGTCAGCTCTTAATAATTCATTAAACCATGCTGTCCCATTTCCCTAGAGACCAGACCACCCGGCATGAGATTCGAACCCACGCCCTTCATAATGAAAGCAAAGGACGTAACCACTGGACCACGGACTCATGTACAAACTATTTGTTCTATCAACAGGGAATGTAAACAAAATGCGAAGGGCATTAATCTTCCACATGAAGACGACTTTCGAAGCAAATAACGTCTTAATATACCCTCTGATAAAATAACAAATAGTGAGTCAATCAAGCGAAAATGATATGACAAAAATTATCAAAGTAAAAATTTATTACAATCTATAAATTTTTCTACAGAAATTACTGCGTACATAAAAACTGATCAATAAGTCGGACACGTCAACAAGGGCCACTCTGTAAACTGTTGCCAATCTGATATGTGAGTCAACCGAGGCTCAACAAAGAGGTCCAGGAACACAGTGGGACACTGAAGAGGCCACTCCCCACGGAGTACACTCATGTACCAGCGTTGACTCCGACGATCCTCCGGGATTTGTTGATCACGTCCAACCAGAGGCCGCAAGATGTTGATTACAGCGGGACGGGAACCCATAGAGTAACCACTCGAGACAGGATCCACCACAGGTTGACCGTGTGTGTCAACTAGCTGAACATCTCCTCGCAAGTAGAAAGAAAGTGAGGGATCAGGCACCATCTGGGTACGAAAGTCTGGTGGGCAAGGAAAAGTAGAGTAGCCACCAATACCAGTAGAGTCAACTGACAGGTTGAAAGGTGAGAAGGTGAGGATGTTGAGACCAGACAGCAGTTGAACAGGGTGCGTGTGCACGTGGTTCAACACCAAGTAAATGACAGCTGCTGGGCACAAATTCAACACAGCAATGCAGTTCCGTAGGAATGGGTGAGGATACCTGACAACGTTCATCAGGTCCTCATTAACAAACTGCAAGCTCATGGAAAGCCGACGGAAGTGCAGAGTAGGTTGAGCTATCAACCCATCCACAGGTTGAGGTGGAGGCATAAACATACAGTCTCGCCGAGGAGATTGAATGCCCGGCTCAATGATGATCTCCAAGGGGTCAGCAGATGGGACAGCCACAATCGTCTCAGAGCAAGTTTTTGCAGCATCCGGATTGTTTGGACAATCAGCCAGCGCCACATCCGGGCGGGACGCCGGCTCAGGCGGTATCTCTGGAAGACTGCCGCCATCCGTTGCATCTAGCCGCATCCGCTTCTCTGGCTCCTGTAACAGGGTGGATAATAAGAATGTATATCCACCGTCATCATCATCATCATCATCATCGTCGCTGTCGTTGAGGAATGATAAAATCTCTGTCTCCACATGCAAAATATTTTGATGGACAGAGAAAGAAGGAAGATCAACTTGAAGACAAGAGGTTGACCCATCATCATCATCAGCACACCCAGATGACAAAGGCGGTGAAGGATCAGCTGGATGTGGATGAGCAAAAATATGATGAATAGGAAGATCAGGGCATGCACACTGATAAATAGTTGCAGGATATGACTCATTACAATGCGTATCCAAGTGCCCTGGTTTCAGGCAAAGACGACAGAGCCCATTAGATAAAATATACTCTAATCGAAGAGAGGGTTTACACTTTGCCAGCCAAACACAAGAGTGTGGCTTATGGAAAAACAACTCAGTACACTGTTTAAAACTGCAAGTCCACCATGTAGACAACTGAACGAAATTACAGTCACAATCAGGGCTGTTCATACTACAGGAAAAAGGAGGCTTGACAGAAGGTGAAGGACACATTAGTGAACAGTGATCAGAGGAAGCTGAGCATAAACATAAATGTTCAGAAAAAGGATAAAAATAGAAACAACTATGTACATCAGTACCATGACTAGCAGACAAGCAAACGGCGCAAATACTGAAATATGAACAAAAACACCATCGCTGATGAATAGTAAGTGAACGAAAAGAATCACATTCAGACAGAGGGTGAAAAGTTCTAACAACACAGTCACGAAGTAGACATGTAGAGGAAGACTCATCAGAAGAAAGAACTTGAAATACCCGGGAAATCTCCACAGATGCATAGGGAGGAGACACCTCTTCCAGCAACCGGGCAGCCACTTCCTCCAGCACATTCAGGCCGCGCTTGCGCTCCGAAGTAGAAGCTGTAGGTGAAGTCGGGGAAGAAGGTGGAGCCATAAACGGAGTGTTGAGATCCCGCGAAACAGATGAACTGCGACTTGTCTGACTACATGGGATAGTTGCGCCCACATTTCTAGGAAAATAAGGCAGTGCCGGAAGGACAGACATCCGGCCAGACGCCGGAACAGGGCCAGAAATCGAGGGCCGTGACCTTGAATGGATCAAGGGTAGCATAGGACGCGGTGGTGGTGGAATAGGTCGCATCGGAGGCCACTGGATAGAGCTGTTAGACAGACATTGCCAAGCACTCTGCCAATTAGCCATCGCTGTCTATAAACAAAGAGAGTACAACAAAGTGAAGCCGGAGAAGAGGACGGAAACCAGAGAGCTCCACTCCAGGCAACTCTCAATCAGATCAACTAAGAAGACCAAGACTGAGAGGTTGTTGTTCCAGGTGACTGCGTCAACTTCGGCCAGCGAGGACAACAGCTCAGCCAGGTCCAGGGGCTGCATCACAACTGAAGCTGCAGTCCACATTCCAGGTAGGAGTGTGACAGTGAGGCAGGTGTACAGAGAGGAACATTCATCTCTGACCCCCTCAAAAATCCACCCACCAAATTCAACTCATTGAGAAATGAAGTAAAGTGGACAATAGAGCGTATCGTCTTAGAGGAAATAGCTAGGGATACTACGAGCAACGGACATTTCAAGAATGAAGCCGAGAATAATTATTGCTATGTATTCTATATATTTAACTTACACAACAGCAATTTCAAGCGTAGTATTACAAAGTAGTAACAATCCAATATTATTAGAATTTAACGATTTAACTATGTTGTACGCAACATACTTCCATATAATAATGTTACTTTTTATTTATCTCCAAAAGCTTTTTCACAAACGATAGCAAACTTTAACTTTACCATTTTTATTTTTAAATCTTTATTTCTCTCTTTTATTCTTTTAGGAAAATCTTAAGCATATCTTTTCTGCTGTTGAAAACATTGTCAACTTATGAATATCCATGTCTAATTCAGCATGTTAGCTTAAAATTTTGTTTGTTCCTTGGGCAGGAGGATAGTGTACAAGGCGACCCTGATTTAGAGTCATTTCAATCGCCATATTTTTTCTTTCGCGAAAGTACACTTTCCTACCTCGCCCCAAGCCTAGCGATATGCCTATACGTATATATAACTATATGTACACCCCCCCCCATCTCTCCCCTCTACCATACTGTCCTCAAAACAGGGGGAAAAGTGAACATTAAGACTAATGATTATTCACCCCTCAAAAAGGGTTGACCAACCCAGATAAACAATATTTAAAGGACAGTACGAGGGGAAAACATCATTATAAGTGATAAATGAACAACTAATCAGGGACCCCATTGTCCAGCGATGAAAACAGCACGTCAATCACTGTTTTTACAAGAAAAGGGGAGATAGGGAAGATTGATGATTTAGTGATAAAATACACTAACAAAAAGTGACAGAACTCGACAGTCCTGACAACCTCATGTTCCATATGACAATTCCCCGTCAGAAAACACATTAATCAAGAAAGAAGAATCCAGACCAGAAGGGAGGAATTGAGGACAGAGGGTGGAAACGAGGACAGACGAGGTCAAGAAGGGGATGTTTTTGCAACGCAAACCACCCCACGGCGCCTATATAAAGGCGCCCCAGGCGCTAGAGCCTCAGACTTACTTCAGACTATCATTAACTCTGATCTTAATCAGACTTAACTGAGACGTGGCACAGCCTTACCTCAGACCTTACTCCTGACTAGATAGCTCTTTAGCTGAACTGTCAGAGTACATCCTCAAGACTGCTTTTAGCGGTTATCAAAGTGCTTAAGAGTGAAGTAGCTGCTTCCCACTTATCCTTCCATCTCGTGCCACCATAAAATAGACAAAGTCCTTGTCGCGCTCAGATTGTAGGTGTTCGTACTAAGATCACAATACTGCAATCAGAGAGTCTTAGCCTGCTTATAGATCATAAGGTCGTGTCTGACTTATGACTATAAGTAGTGGAAGTCAAAAGGCTAAACCTTATAAGTCTCTAGAGTTGGAATCGCTTAGGTTTTCTACGACTCTTTAGACCTAGCACTTAAGGTTTACAGTTGTTATATTTCATATAACATACTGAGGTTCTGCCCTACCGTGTGCAGGTTTGCCGTTGCATTACTTGCCGGTTTGGATATATCGGGGTCTCCCCCTTTATGTCGTTGAGAACCATTCCAACCTTCCCAGAACCTATCCTAACTTATTAGCGCCTAATAGGGTTAAGTCTCACCCTGTTAGCACTCTACAGCCCTTGCGAGCTAGAGTGGTTAGACGCTGTAGCTACTTACATTTTTATTCAAAGCGCATTGATAGAGGATACTTGTGACGTGAATATCCTAAGTGAAAGAGGAACATCCCTACAGCTTCATCAGTGAATCAACAGAAGCCCATAGAGGAAGTTACTTCAGTAGAGGAACTACGTGGAAGAATCCTACACCTCCTGCGTCAACGTCACATTTACTACAAAGAATTACAGGCAATAGGCTTTAATTTAATTTACAGGCATATCGTAAATTAGTTGTAGTAATATCACTGTGTAATATAAGTGCATAAATTAATTGAGTTCAAGTATAATATCATATAGGTCAAACAAGAAATAAATTACATATACTCGTTATTTCTTCCATTTATTGATCAGTCTATACAGAAAACTCCAATTTCAACGTTAACGTTTCCATCCCTTATTTTGAATAAAAACTCTTTAGTCCGATATTATCCGTTCCTACTATCCTGGGTCAATTCTTCTTTATTCCTTTCCTTCAAGACTAATATTGAGATCCAACGCCGCACAAGACCCGCGTGGCAGCATTAACATTCTAAATACACTGAACTGGCGTTGTAAATAATTCTTCTTCTCTGTTATTTTTCAGTGGGAAATACCACATCCTTCTTACATTTAAGAGATATTTGACTATATTGATCATATTCATAAGCTGATCACTTATATAATAGATCACAGGAAGATCTCCCCCGTTTCAGGATTATTCAGGTATTTCAGGAAATAGAAAATAGAGAAGATCGAGAATTCTGTAATAGAGAATTGTCACCAATATATTCTGTCTGCTTTTCGTATGAGATTCAGGCCTATTAAAAAGAGCTGATTGTCTCCAAAGACAGGTCACCCTTTACACTGGTGCATAGTTCCGTTCAGAACAAGAATTTCAATATTTGTCCACAAGCGGACTAACGATATCCTTATCCTCATCCCCGTGTGTTGACGGAAGGGTGTTACTCCAACTCTTCTGCGAAGAATTGTTGTACATCTAGGTTCCGTTTCACAGGAACGTACTACTGAAAGTACTGGTAAACACTGTACAAGAAGTCATAATTGGAAAAGACTTACTCAATACCAACTAAAAGTTATCTGGGAATCATTCATAAAGGTCGTCTTTAAACAAAATGGAGTTGATTCAATCGGCAATGCGCCGCAGCCATAGCAGGGATTCAGCCAGATCAAGAAAATCTGAAGAAGGTACCACTGCCCGCCATGGTCATCACTCACAGGATCCTATTTATCAAAACGAAGGTAACAATGATTGTGACGACAATTATTCAGTCCTCGGCTCAGAAGACTCGATTCTCCCAGAAAATTATGAGCAAACCAAGAATGATCCCATTGGGAAGATACTTTTAGATATTGCCCACGACCAAACCATGCTAGCGAAAAAATGTAAACTCGAAAATATGAGTGTCAACATCCATGAAATATGTGAAAATTTTGAAAAATTCATGGACATCGGCGAAAAACAAAGACAAAAACACAGTGAACAAACGCAAGATGAAATGGAACAAAGATTAATTCGTAAGAAATTAAGTAGCCATTTAATCAACCAAGCGTTCAGACCTCCAGCTTTTGCAAAAACCCCAGCTTTAACATCTATTGGAAGAACGTCAGACATATTGAAATTATTCCCTCACAGAAATAATAAATTTTCAGGGCATCCTAAAGACAACTTAAGCCTGCTTGAATTTATAACCTCCCTAAATGCTGCGCAAGAACAAGCACATCTAACGGAAAAAGAATTCAGACAAATGCTTTTGGCGTGTACTACAGGCCCAGCCCATCAATTTTTAATTGACTGGATGGAAGAAAATGATGAAGATATGGCAAGTACATACCATCAACTCGCCCTGAGGTTTGACAATAGAATGACAGCTGAAGAAGCAAAGAAACAATTATTCAACTACAAAGCTCCCAAAGATAAGACTCTGGCCCAAGTGGAAAGTCACATTATGTCATTAGCACATAGGGCCAGCACAATATATCAGCCAGGAGACGCAAGAAAGCAAGCGCGAGACCTGGAAAGTTGTGATACACTTATTAGATGTCTCCCACCTAATTCATCAGATATGGTCAGAAAAGTACATGGAGAATTATGTACGGAATTGGGAAGACCGTGCTCAGCTACAGATTTATCTAGAGCACTTCACAACTTACGTCACTCAATTGACGCAGACATCAAATTACACGGAGTCAGCGGAGAGTCTAGAAATAAAAACAAATACCCTATCAAAAGTCACAATAGGGGTAAAGTTAATTCATATTCTAGCTATGGAATAAATACGGCACCTACGCCGGCACCTTCCCCCACTACGCCGATGCGGACAAATGCACTATCCGCAAGGGGAAGACAACGATCTACATCTGGACTTAGAAGAAAGCTCCCATCTTCTACACCTACGTCTTCCAGAGGAGGACCTAGAAGAGGAACCTCAAGAGGAGGTCCTAGACGACAAATGAAAATCACAGGGTGTTCGCTGTGTGGTTATAAAAACCACCAGACAACAGATTGTCAAAATATGCGAAACGCTGCCGGGAAAGTTATACGAGTACATCCCGTACAAGGTACCTGTGGGCTCTGTCCAGGTAGTCGTAAAGATACCTTACATCACCCTCCTACTCTATGTCCTTTCAAGGTCAATGGCTTCCTACATGGAAGATGAAGGGACGAAGCTGACATGTCGGATTTAAATATGCCTAAACCGGCGGAGGAAGTGAAAAAGGTAATATCTCCAGAAAAGTCATATTCGGATATAAATGCGAAGCTTATGGAGATGGCAGGAATGGGAAAAATATCTGCCACCGCTTATATGATAACCATATTTAACAGTCAGCTACAACTACAGGGAGAATTCCCACCAAATAGCATATATGCAGCTTTAATAAGCGACAGGAAGCAATATGCGCCATTCTATATAAACAAGTATAGAGTAGTCGGCCTTGTTGATTCAGGCGCAGACATGTCATGTATGCATGACACATTGTTGCAGAAAATCCTTCCAAAAAGCAAGTGGAAATTTGACAAGCCACAAGAACTTATTAGTGCTTCAGGCGATACAATGAAATCGCTAGGAAACTTAGATATTGACATATATTTGTCACCGTATTCCAAACCAATCAGAACCACTATATGTATCATACCCAGTATTCCAAATACCCCAGATTTTATTTTGGGTATGAATTCTTTAGCAACAGCCAAAGCGATTATCAAGACATCAGGAAAAGATGGAAAGCCAGAGCTCATATTTGAAAAACCAATATACACTGAGCATACGGTATACCATAATTCACCAGCTGAACAGACCACATGTCTAGGTTTCTATACATTGAAACCATATGAAACTAAGCCGGTTCAATTTGAGCTTAATCAAGCGGCACCAGTGGTCCGAACTGATATCATTTTAATCACCAGTCCGATTCTGAAAAAGATAAACATTTTACCTACCAGGACGGAATTGGAATTTGATAAACAAAAGGATTGCTATATTGCCACGGCGTTAGTATCAAACCTGACATCTGAAGTCTTAAAAGGTCATGTATGGGGTCACTTTGAAATAGTAACCAATAAGTTGAACGTGCCCATTAAAGAAGATGATACATATCATCTTAAGCAGATGTTGAAGAAACATCCTTTTGGGAGAGAAATCCTCTGTTCAACATTAAAAGACGACATTAATCTACCCGTCTTAACTATCAACAAAGTAAGTTTCAATCAAAATCGAGTGAATGAAACAGAAGATGAGAAAATAATCGACTTTGATCCTAAGAATACCATAATGAAAGGAGAACCAACATACTCTGGAGAAGTGGAAATTAATTCTGATTTAATCGATCCAAAGGGAATCGAATTACCCACACAAGTATTCGAGAGCGCAGCGGACGCTATAGATTTGGACAGCTATAATGAAGAAGTGAGACCATTCATAAAAGAAATATTTATTGACAAATACCCACAAGTAGTAGCCTTGCATGCCATAGACGCAGGAGACCTGAGCTTGACCTTAGGTTTAACCCAAATTAGACTCAGGCCAGGGGAAGTATTGCCAAAGTGCAAGCGCATTTTTCATATGTCGCCAAATGACACTAGGCATCTTAATGACATATGCGAGCTATTAATTAAGTTCGGATATCTCATTAAAACACCCATGGAAGCGGATGGAACACATCTGTATGGCATGGCCTCATACCTGGTAACTAGAGCTAAACCTGGAACTTTAGGACGATTGGTAGTTGATTATTCACCAATCAACAGTTTAATCCAATCACCAGCGAATATCATTCCTGACATCAATAATACGTTACAATTCTTGTCAGGTAAAGCTCTATATACAAGTCTGGATCTCAAGCAAGCCTACCTAAGTCTCAAAACTGATGAAGAAAGCAGGGTATTGTCAACATTTTTAACCCCAACAGGAAGCTATCGTTGGACTTCAGTTCCGACAGGGATGGCAAATTCACCTGCCTATTGGGCAGATGCTAGTGAAAGAATGATTCACTATGAACCTGTCCTGGACAAAAATGACAAACCAATTTATGAATGTAAGAACGTGGTCAAAATGAAGAAAGATCCATTACCCTACGTGAAACATTATTTTGATGACATACTCACTACATCACCATTGTGCAAAACCTTCCATGAGACCATCACATTGCATTTCCAAATATTGGAACAGTTAGTCAAGAGATTGGCATTCCATGGAAGCAAGATATCAATGAATAAAAGTGACTTTGCAAAATCAAAAATATGTTTCTTAGGATGGTATGTAAGTAACAACTTTGTCATAGCGGACCCACGCCGCATAGACAAAGTTCGAAACTTTACCTTTCCAGAAACTAAGAAAGCAATGAGAAGCTTTTTAGGATTAATAAACTCCCTTAGGAGGGTAATCCATTTAAAAATCCTAGAAGATGCCCACGCCCTCACCCCACTAACAAGCAGTACCAAACCTTACAAACCTACGCAAGAACACAGAGACATCTTTGTCAAAGTTAAAGAAGCTCTAGTGTCTCAACCACTGTTCAACAACTTGGTAGACGAGGCAGCACCCAAATATCTATGGGTGGATGCATCCACAGGTTCAGGAGTCATTGGAGCAGTGTTGGCCCAAACAAAGCGAGGTGTACCAGATCAAAAGATAGTACCCACGTGCCTAGATTTGGATGACCCAGCACACAGAATCATATATGACAAGGCATTGCCATATGAACCAGTGCAAGTTTATGAGAGTCTACCAATAGAATTACCGAAACCATCGGTAATCAAAACAATTCCACCTGATATAAAACCAAAAGGAAAATTCCATGAATTTAGTGAAAATAATTTGCATGACTCATTCTTTCTCAGTGTAGCAGCCATTTTAGCCGTCTACAACTGTAAACCCATACAGAAGACGACAGATCTACGAGAATTGGCTGTGAAGGAACTAAGAAAAGGAGTCCTTGCATTGAAGCTACGAGACTTCACATTCAACAATAACTACACTCAATATCGTGATTATTTGGAGGAGTTCAAGAAAGGACAACACAATGTGGATGAAAATTTCTTTTTGATTGAAGCTTTAGCATTGGCTCTATATCGCCCAATCATACTAATCTCTACTCTAGCAAAACACAGGAGTAATCCCATTCTGAAATTTAATCCAGAATCCACAAAACCGCCACTTATAATGGCCGTTCATAAAAAGGATAATATCATCTACTTTGTACCTTTCTTTCTCAACAAAAATATAAACTTTACCCTATCAGATTTATATCAGAAAATGGAAATCATTGCGTACAGTTCGAAAACAATACCAGAAAATATGATACATTCTGGCATCTTAACTCAAGAACTGGTAGCCATTCTAGAAGCATTAAAATCTTTCAACAGATTTATCTCCTCAACACCAGTGACACTACTCACTGATTCAAAATGCTTATACTACCTATTCAATGGAAAAGTGATGAATACATGTGCGAAAACAAAACGATGGTGTGTTAAACTCTATACTGATCATAACAATGTCAAAGTAAAATTCGTTAAAACCAGCGAAAATCTCGCTGACTTTTTGACACGCGAAGGACTACCACGTGGAGATCTTGAAAAATTTGATCTCAAAACAGTGGAGATAATCGATTTCTTTGACAAACTTCCAAAGGATGAATTTACACTGTCCGAATGGGCACAGTACTGTCATGATCACCCAGAATTCCTCACCATCAACAGGAAAGAAGATAAAAAATCTAAGGTTGACAAAGATAAAAAAGAAGCAAAGTTTGTGAAGAAACTTGTCATGTCAATTAGACAAGGAATTGACAATATAAAGGACATTGTCACTCCACTGGAAATTCTTAAAGAGAGACTCTCACGAGCAGAAATTATAAGAAATCAAAAGAAAGAATTTGAAAATATCTACACAGCATGTCTAGCTGGGGAAAATTTTGAATTTATTGATGAACACAGTGATCAAAAACACAAGTACAAATTAGTATCCGATCTGTTGTTAATATACGACAAATTCTACAAAATACTCCTTCCACCGTCCATGACTGGTTTACTGCTTAGCTTCACGCACCTGCTAGGTCATAAGGGTTTAGCAAGAATGATGGCAGATATGGAATCATACTATTTCGAAACGAAATATAGCATAACAAAGCGCTTCATTAAGTGTTGCTATGCCTGTTTCTTAAGCCATAAATCAAGCAGGCGCTCCAAACTTGGAGTCTATCCAGTTCCGACCAAAGCCATGGAAGAAGTGGCAGTAGATTTAGTAGAAAATCTCAACAAAGTCAACGGTTTCTCACATCTCATGATAACAAGATGTGCCCTGACAAATTTCACCTTAATACATCCTCTTGAATCAAAATCAGCCCGAGAAGTATCAAGACTTTTTATGAATGCTGTACTGGTACCTTTTGATATCAAAAGAGTGCACCAAGATAACGGCCGTTGCTTCCGAGCGCATGACTGGCTGGAATTAATGTCATTATTTGATGTTAAAATCATCAACACATCAGCCATCAATCCTGAAGCCAGAGGATTTGTAGAAAGAACCGTTGGTCTAGTCAAACTAATGATGAAGAAATACTTGGCCACAGCAAGTTCAGGTACCCTATACTGGGACATGATTACATACGCTGTGAACAAAGTGATGAATTACACAACAGATCCGGTATCCGGATTAAAACCAGCAGAAATGGTTTTTGGTAGTGAAAGTACTGGACCAGGCTTTCTGAGAAGCGAAGCCATGGCTCCACCTCACTACTCGGTTCAAAACAATAAAATCAAAATGGAAAAACTCAATGCAGAATTAAAAGACATGGTAGAATTTGCCACAGAAAAGTGGACACAGCTAAAAATGGAAACGAATGAAAGATTAAACAAAAACCGTATCGTTAAGAAATGGAAAGAAAACGATATTGTATTTGTCTTGGATCGCCTGCAGATTCCAGGCAATCCACGCCCGCTAAAATTACGCTTTAACCCATCACCATATCTAGTGGTGAGATGCTTATATAGTACCAGTCTTCTAAGACGAATTAGCGATGGTTTTCTAGCTCTTTACAGCAATGACCACCTAAAAAAGTATAGCGGCGCCGATCCAATTTTTGCTACATTACCGGCAGAAATTAATAAAATACTGCTGAACGATTTCCAAAACTTTCTGGCGGAAGATTTCTCAACAATTACAAAATTTGATACAATGGAAATACCAAACGGAATTCAACTTTATGATCCCTCAGATGAAACGGTTACATATGAAGACGAAGAAATACGCGAAACCGGCCAAGATGAAATCATCAACAAAATAAATAGAATCGAGCCACTACAAGATGAGTTCTCACCAGAAGAACCATTTGATAATGATACTACGCAGATAGTACCAACAAAAATTGATTTACCGGCGCGTTCATTAATAGAAAAAGATCTGTTAGATCTCCAAAATAACACAGATCAAGATCAAGAAGATGATCTTAAACAAAATGAAATCAATACTGAACAAGATTCAGATGAGGACGATCCGCCTGAAGAATTGCAAGGTCGTCAATTACGTACAAAACGTAAGAAAACAGTTAAATTTGATCCATCTACATTCCCGCAAAGACGTGGAATTAAATAACGCACTGACATAACCTTTAAGGGTTAAAAGTCATTGCCCTCTTGTGGAGCAAAGGGTGGGTGTATATGTCCCATATCCAGCTATTTTTATTCCACCCCCAATTTTTGCTCCTTAGCATTCTTATTAGAGCGTTACACCCTCTCCCCTGCTGTCCTGACCAAAAATGCAGGGGTTGAAATAAATAGATGCAGTTGCCTTCAACTGTCAGAGGGGCCCAGGATCATTAATTCAATAACAAACACCTGTCACAAAAGAGGTGACAAGCAAGGACAATATCAACGTAATGATCTAAGTGACACAAAAACGTCAAAATGTCACACGCTATCAGACAAGACCTGTCCAAACTGTCAAAAATAATAGTTATCTGTCTGAAAAATCCCTCAAGGGGAATACATCAATCAAATGAAATCATTAATAACCCTTGACCAAAAAGAACAGAAGGGGATACAAAAGATCATTATTTATCAGACAAGGACACTCCAGAAGGGAGAGTCAACTTCCCCACCACAGAAACAAGGGATAGTCAGTAGTTCACCATTCTTGCTGAAGTGAACAGTTCCATCATGGAGAAGCCAACAACTCCAGACAGCCAAACTAAAGGTAGTTTATAAAAACTCTTCATATCACTCTGCTAAAAAATGTCTATACCACATATCAAGTACCCGATACTATTAGCACCCAGGTTATTAATTTGGGATAATAGAGATATATGGTTCACCAACAAACACCATCGAAGAAAATGGTTAGCCTGGACCAGACGTTTACGATTAGACTATCCTTCACTCACGCTTGAAGAAATTTATCAGATAGCAAAAGATTTTATAAGATAAATTTACCGTCCATAAAACCCGCAGAGACACGTCAAATGACGCCGACATTTCCTTCATAAAAACATGCAAAAACGAAAATTTGCATACATTCAGGAATACATGTTTTACAAGTGCTGGAATTCTCCGACGATTAGAATAACAAAGGAACTAGGCGAAATAATGAAACTCGTCATAGACTTAGTGGCATGTATTTTATAAATAACAAAGTACTGACAAATTGCAAATTTAGTTAGAACTCTGAGAGTTGCATGAGATCTTGGTCATTATCACAGAACAAGTTACAAGAAACAGTAAGTTACATCATAACATCATAGTCTAGAAAAACTACAGATAAAGCGCTATAATTCCCCAAGTTAAGGAACGTTTTGCGTTAGAAATAGGAGCTTGCAATTGCTCCCCGTAAATCATCCCTGATTACCATAAATAGGTAAAGCTCAAGAACTTTAATATGAAGCGAAACTTTACTGTGAAGATGAAAATAACTTTACTATGAAGAGCGGAAATTTATTATGGAATTTTTAAGATGAAAAATGAAACTTTATTATGAAACGGATAACTTTAAGCATGAATTTGAGAATTTAAGATGAAAGTGAGTCCAAAAGGAAGTAACAAAACCCCCCTCAGGACCTCCAGGTCTATGACTCAATGGGCCACCTGGTGCCAATCTTGTCAGATCTCACCTAGACAGTGACAAGGTTCTTCACCTCACCGGCTCAGAATAATCCCATGAGGATTAGTAGCGGGTTCGCTCCAGTAAGGGAAAATTCCCTCACACTAGGCAAAAGCGTGCCAAAAACACTGGCCCGCGCCAGATAATAGGAATCCCATATAGATTAGTAGCGGGTTCGCAACAGTGAGAGGTTACAAAAGAGGTCTCCGACCATACCCACCTCAGGAATCTCCGGCTATGGGCACACAATGTCCATGAGCACTAGCGGAGTTTCTAATCTTCAAATTCCTAGAGAAGCCAAGACTGAATGGTGCATTCAGAGCCATGACTGAGAAACAGTCAGGAAAAGGGGGACAGAGAACATGTCCTACAAAGTTACATAACACCGTTATGATCTAGTGACTAGGAAAGCCAGGCTCAATGAAAATAATTTATCAGGTACATATCATTTAGCAGAGCTCAGTTTGAACAAAGATTTAGGTACAAAAATCTGCACAGCAATTGTGCAAAAGTGTGATGATAAGAGGTATAGCTATCACAGCTGAATTTCGAATTTAGAAAAGATTTCTCTGACAATAAGTTACAGTACGAAAATTTTGGAATTATGTACATTATGCGAAAACAAGTTCCAAAGGTCACATCAAACTGACTAGAATAGGTCACCGCAAATAAAT
>Ga0208595_1000128_pt1 | contig 28097 bp, 25 predicted proteins | sample LakMenEpi28Jun11_FD_150742 | JGI IMG/M metagenome (GOLD analysis project Ga0208595, IMG submission 150742) | Freshwater microbial communities from Lake Mendota, WI - 28JUN2011 deep hole epilimnion (SPAdes) | ecosystem: Environmental > Aquatic > Freshwater > Lake > Epilimnion/Euphotic zone ...
GATGGTGAAGGCCAGCCAAGCCATTGGGAAAGCTAGGATCCAGAAGATTTGCTTGAACTTTAGCTTCGTTGTGGTTTTGGTTAGAGCGAAGTCGAGCACGATGAAGATTGGTGCCCAAACGTGCAGGATTTCATTCGGTAGTACCGGCCAGACATAGCCGTAGTCTGGTTCGCCAGGTTGAACGACAGTGCCGCGCAGTAGGGCGTTGTAAACGACTGCGACAACGATTGCGTAGGAGCTAACGCTCAGTTTGGCAAGGTTAAGAGCTTTGGTGTCGGCTTTGCCTTGGAGTTCTCGAACACCAGCCGCCGCTAGCACCACTGCAGCAATAATGCTGGTCTGGATGGTGAAGTAGGCAAAGTATTCACCAGGGCGAAATACGTTGTTGATCAGTCGGTCGGTGACCTGCCAGACGACAGAAAGCGCTAACGCGAATGCAGTGGCAAGTCTTAGGTATGGAAGAATTTTTCTCATTACATAACCCTATGTGCGGGAGAGCATATTTTCTGTAGGCAATTTCACAGGTAACGTTGAGATTGTTTACAGTTACTGGAGAGAACCTTAGGTATCGAGTAACACCTAAACGAAAGAGATTTCATGAAGATCAACGTAGTTTCAGCGCTTGCCGGTGGCCTAATCATTGGCGCTGGCGCGATGGTGCCGCTGGGCAGTTTTGCTCAGTCGGAGACTCCGGCGCTATCTCCAACTTCTTCAACTGAAGAAACCACTGCCCCAACCGATCTGACAACCGAGGCTCCAGTCGTCGTAACGCCCGAGCCAACTCCTGCGGTTCCGCTGACGCCACCAAGCTTTGGCCCTGGCGACAAAACCGATGACGATGACGACGACGTTGAGTATGAGGACGACGACGACGAAGACGAAGACGACGAAGATGAGGACGAAGACGAAGACGAAGACGAAGACGAAGACGAAGACGAAGATGACGACGACGACGACTAAGCCGTCCACAGTTATATATTTCTAGCCGTTTTTCGCGGGTAGAATTAGGGCTGGACTCCCCGTGCGGCGCCACCTCGGCTAACTCCCCCAGGATCGAAAGATAGCAAGGGTAACTGGGCTCTGGCGGGTGTGCGGGGAGTTCTTTTATCTTTCGATTCGCTGTCGGGGGGAAGGGTTAGGCTCTATCTGTGAGTACCGCACTTTATCGCCGCTATCGCCCTGAAACCTTTGCCGAGTTAATCGGTCAGTCTCAGGTAACTGCGCCATTGATGGCAGCCCTTCGCGCCGACAAAGTGAATCACGCTTACCTATTCTCTGGCCCACGCGGTTGCGGAAAAACCACTTCGGCACGAATTCTTGCTCGCTGCCTAAACTGCGCTGAAGGCCCAACCGATACTCCCTGCGGTAAGTGCCCAAGCTGTATTGAGCTGGCTCGAAACGGCAGTGGATCGCTAGACGTCGTTGAAATTGACGCAGCATCTCACAACGGGGTCGACGATGCTCGTGATTTGCGTGAGCGTGCGCTTTTTGCGCCGGCCCGCGATCGCTACAAGATCTTCATTCTTGATGAGGCTCACATGGTGACGGCTCAAGGATTTAACGCGCTACTGAAGATTGTCGAAGAACCGCCGGCTCACGTGAAGTTCATTTTTGCTACAACAGAGCCTGAAAAAGTTATCGCAACTATTCGTTCGAGAACACACCACTACCCATTCCGTTTGGTTCCTCCGGCTCAGTTACTCGATTATCTGGAAGAGCTTTGCAGCAGCGAAAAAGTTGAGATTGCGCCCGGCGTGCTATCGCTCGTGGTTCGCTCCGGCGGTGGTTCGGTTCGAGACTCACTTTCGCTACTAGATCAACTGATTGCCGGCTCAGAAGACGGCAAGGTCACCTACGAGCGCGCAGTAGCGTTGCTCGGGTACACCCCAGACTCGGTTCTAGATGAAACCGTTGAAGGTCTGGCAGTTGGCGATTCGGCTCTGGTTTTCCAGTCGGTAGACAAAATTATTCAGAGTGGGCAAGACCCACGACAGTTTGTGGAAGATTTGCTCGAGCGTTTGCGTGATTTGATTTTGGTTGATTCGGTTGGTCTAGATGCGAAGTCGGTTCTGCGAGGCATTAGCGATGCAATGTTGGCTCGCTTGCAAGAGCAGGCCGCCAAGTTCGGCCGAGCCGAGCTTGCCCATGCGGCTGCTTCGGTTAGTGAGTCACTCACCAGCATGACCGGTGCAACTAGCCCAAAGCTCCACCTCGAGTTGATGTGCGCCAAGATTTTGGTGCCAGCAGCTAATGCCACCGAAATTGGTTCGCTGGCTCGCATCGAACGTTTAGAGCGTCGAATCGGAATTGGTGGAGAAGCTCCGGCGGCGCCTGTGATTGCGAAGACCAACCCGACTGCGGCGGTTCCGGTAGTTGAAGCCGCAACGCCGACAACTCCAATCGACGTGGTTGCTACAGGCATAACTATTGCTCAGGTGAGAGAGTCTTGGCAGCGCATCCTCGACGAAGTTGCCAAGAAATCCAAGCGCGCCTACATGGTGGCGTACGCCATAGATGTCATGGCCGTTGAGGGAGATGTTCTAACCCTTCGATTTGCCAGCAACTACGACCTGGAGAACTTCAAGGGTGAAGTCGGGGCCCCAGATATTCTGCGCAAGGCCATTGAGAATGAGTTTGGCGTGGTCTTCAAATTCAAGCCGTTGATGGAAGTGAAAGCTGAGGCTCCGGTAACTGCATCAAGCCCGGTGGTGGCCGTCGAGCCAGAGCCAGAGGTGGTGTCCGAGCCAGATAAGAAAGCAGCCCCCGAGTCTAGAAACACCAAAGTCGACGAAGAGGCACGCTACGGTGAATCGTTGCTCCGTGAAATCCTCGGCGCAGAACCACTGGACGACTAATGTACGAAGGCGTTGTTCAGGAACTCATCGATGAACTAGGGCGTTTGCCCGGGGTGGGTCCGAAATCTGCACAGCGAATCGCCTTTCATCTGCTACAGACCGAAGACGACCTAGCCGAGCGTTTGGCTCGGGTTTTGATTGAGGTAAAGGAACGCGTACGATTCTGCGAAATCTGCGGAAACGTGTCTGAGCAGGAAAAGTGCAACATTTGCCGAGATGAACGCCGCAGCCGAACCTCGATCTGCGTGGTTGAAGAGTCAAAAGATGTGCAGGCCATCGAGCGAACCAGAGAGTTTCGTGGTCTCTACCACGTGCTCGGGGGAGCGATAAGCCCGATCGAAGGCATTGGCCCAGATCAACTGCGAATCAAAGAACTCATGACTCGTCTGTCGGACCCGAACATTCAGGAAGTAATCATCGCTACCGATCCAAACCTCGAGGGCGAGGCAACTGCAACTTACCTCTCTCGAATGCTGGCCAGTCTGGGGATTACAGTTACCCGTTTGGCTTCCGGCTTGCCCGTTGGCGGAGACCTGGAATACGCCGACGAAGTAACTCTGGGCCGTGCTTTTTCAGGCCGCCGACCAGCAAACTAAGTCAATCGGCTAGAATTATAAAATTCCCCTGTAAGTTCCTTCCCTAGGAGTACAGCCTTGGCTCTTATCGTGCAAAAGTTCGGTGGTTCATCTGTTGGCGATGCCGACAAGATAAAGCACGTGGCTAAGCGCGTAATTGAGACCCAGCGCGCTGGCAACCAGGTGGTCGTCGTGGTTTCCGCTATGGGCGACACCACCGATGAACTTATGGATCTGGCGAATCAGGTAACCGATAACCCGAACCCTCGAGAACTCGACATGCTGCTAACCGCAGGCGAGAGAATCTCGATGGCATTACTCGCACTCGCCATCGATTCGGCAGGTGCTCAGTCGCGTTCATTCACGGGCTCGCAGGCTGGAATCGTTACCGACTCCAAGCACGGAAACGCCCGTATCGCAGAAGTGACTCCAGACCGGATCCGTGAAGCGCTGAACGACGGCGACATCGCTATCGTGGCCGGCTTTCAGGGCTTCAACCGTGAAACGAAAGACATCACGACTCTCGGTCGCGGTGGCTCAGACACCACTGCGGTGGCTTTGGCGGCTGCGCTGAATGCCGATGTTTGTGAGATTTACTCAGACGTAGATGGCGTTTACACCGCCGACCCACGCCAGATTCCTGCCGCCAGAAAGCTCGACTACATCGACGTTGAGTCGATGCTGGAGTTGGCGGCTGCAGGCGCCAAGATTCTGCACATTCGTGCGGTTGAATTTGCTCGTCGCCATAATGTCGACTTGCGAGTTCGTTCGACTTTTAGCAACGACCCTGGCACCAGGGTAATTTCCGGAAAAACTGGAGGAGAAAACATGGAAGAGTCAGTAGTTTCAGGCGTAGCCACCGACAAGAGCCAGACCAAGGTGATTGTGATTGGTATTCCAGACCTTCCTGGCAAGGCGGCTGAATTATTCAACGTGATCGCCGAGGCTGGAGCCAACATCGATATGATCGTGCAGAACACCGCAACCGGTGTCGACGTCGCCGACAAGGTTTCAGATATTTCATTCACCCTACCTAAAGGTGATGCGGCAAAAGTTGTAGCTGCGCTTGAAGCAAGCCGGGGAAACCTTGGCTACCGCGAGCTAGAGGTTGACCACGAGATTGGAAAGATTTCCGTGGTTGGTGCCGGCATGAGAACTCACTCGGGTGTTTCGGCAACACTATTCAACGCGCTAGCCAAGGCTGGCGTGAACATTGAAATGATTTCTACCTCGGAGATTCGTATCTCCGTGGTGACCGACATCAATGAAGCGGACGCCGCCGCGCGTGCAATTCACACAGCATTTGGCCTAGACAGTGAAATTGAAGCCGTTGTCTACGCTGGAACCGGTCGCTAGTTTTAGTAAGGGAGTAAACATGAGCAAGAAACCGAACATCGCCCTCGTTGGAGCAACCGGTGCCGTAGGTACCGTGATGATTGACATCTTCAACAACCGTGAGAACATCTGGGGTGAGATTCGTCTAATCGCCAGTGCCCGCTCGGCCGGTAAGAAGATCACCGTTCACGGGCAAGAACTAACCGTTGTTGCCTTGTCGCCGGAAGCATTCGACGGAATCGACATCGCTATGTTCGACGTGCCCGACGAAGTTTCTGAAGTTTGGGCGCCGATTGCTGCCGAACGCGGAGCCATTGCCATCGATAACTCCGGAGCATTCCGCATGAACGATCAGGTTCCGCTAGTTGTTCCAGAGGTAAACCCTGAACAGGCGAAAAACCGCCCTCTCGGCATCATCTCGAACCCAAACTGCACCACGCTAACCATGATGGCTGCTATGGGAGCGCTTCACCGTAAGTGGACCTTGAAGGAACTTGTGGTTTCCTCGTACCAGGCCGTTTCCGGTGCGGGAGCAGTGGGAATCGATCGCCTAGGCGCAGAGCTCGGCGTGGTTGGCAGCGATGCTTCTCTAGGTCTAGTTAGCGGAGACGTGGCCAAGGCTCTTGATGCCGCGGGAGTGGCACTATCTGATTCTCCGTGGCCTGTTCCAATCGCCCTAAACGTAATTCCGTTTGCCGGTTCATTGAAAGCGGGCGGTCACTCGTCTGAGGAAATGAAAGTTCGCGACGAATCTCGCAAAATCTTGGGGATCAACGATTTGAAGGTGGCGGCATCGTGCGTTCGCGTTCCGGTGCAGGTGAGCCACTCGCTAACCGTGCACGCTACGTTCGCGAACCCACTGACCCCGGACGAAGTTCGCGACGTTCTTGAGCAGCAGCCAACCATCGTGGTGATGGATGACCCAGCAAACGGTGTTTTCCCAACTCCGAGTTTTGTAGCTGGGCAAGACCCAACTTTCGTTGGCCGTATTCGCCAGTCTCTAGATTTCCCGAACAGCATCGAGCTGTTTGTGGTTGGCGATAATCTTCGTAAAGGCGCAGCTTTGAACACTTACGAAATTGCCGAACTAGTTGCCAGCGAGTTTTAACAGCAAAACACCAGCAAACTAGCAGGATCCAGAGAGACTCAGGCTCTATCCTGAGTGTGTGAATCGTAAATTTCTTGCCGCGGCCTTGATTGGCGCTTCGCTTTTTCTAGGAGGTTGCGCGGTAACAGACGGTTCAAATAACAACGGTGATGACCAATTCCAAGTTTTTGATGCCGCAGACATTCCGGCTTCCGCGCCGAGCGATGCTCTCGCGGTTGACCCGGCAGTATTCGCCAACGAGTACTCCGAGTATTCATTCAGGGTAGGCTCTGGGCCAACCTGGTGCACCATTAACGGTGAAGCGAAGTATGTCATCTGCGAGCAAATTGAAACCGATGCCAACTACGACGCACTTCCAGTGCCTGACACATGCAACCTTAGTTTCGGCTACCAATTCAAACTGTCTGAAACCAAGCCCAAAGATGAGGACATCTCCAGGATTACCTGCGCCAGTGGGCTCTACGCCGATGGGTCGGCTTCTCCAACACTTAACTCGGGCGAAACAATAACCGTTGGCGGAATCACCTGCTTTGTTTCTGACATCACCGCGCGTTGCGATAACAAGCGGGGGAATTACATTGTTCTCGGCCCCGAGGTTTGGGCCAAGGGCTAACTTCGAGCGGTTAGGGTTAGCAGTCGAACCTCTGGGGCGCAAAAAAGCCGAATCGGAGCAAAGATTGATGTTCCTAGACCGGCGCAAACGTTTAGCCAAACCGTTCTATTTTGAACTTGATGCTCACTCAACGCCTTGGCCTTTTTTGCCGGCAAATCACAATTGGTGACGATTGCACCAATTCCCGGTAAGCAGATTTGACCTCCGTGAGTGTGACCGGCGAAAACTAGGTGAGCTCCATGAGCCCCAAACTCTTCGATAACCTTCAAGTAGGGGGCGTGAGCGACTCCCACCACCAACTCAGGAGCACCAAGTTCTGCCTGTTGTTTTGCCAAAGTTTCGAATTTTGCCAATTTATCGTGAGGATCGTCTAGGCCTAGAAAACCTATCCTGTTGCCGCCGATTACTAGCGAAGCGGAAAGGTTGTTCAGGTTCTTCCAACCCGAAGCCTCAAATGAATCCGTAAGTTTTGACGAGTCAATAAGTTCTTTGTGGTTAGGTGTGGACGGCTTATTCAGATAGCTAGCGGGATTTCTGATTTCCGGTGCGTGATAGTCGTTCGAACCGTTGACAAAAACACCTGGGACTTTCATCAGGGAGGAAAGTGCCTCTAGAGTCGGTCGGATTGCGTCTCGGTGCCCCAGATTATCGCCAGTATTTACGATCAAATCTGGTTCAAGTTCGGAAAGTTTCGAAATCCAAGCAAGTTTTCGTTTTTGCCAAGGGGCAACATGCAGGTCGCTGATGTGAAGGACTCGAATTGGCTTTGATCCAGGATTAAGAATCCCCAATTCTTGTCGGGCAACTGTGAATCGATTCCGTTCAACCAGCACACCCCAAAGAATCAGAAGCAAACCTAGGGAGAGCAGCGTTAGCAGCAGAGGCATTTACGATTCACAGAAGAGTTCAATTACGCTACCTGCCTGCGTAGCCGATCCAGGCGTTGGAGAGGAACGAGTTACTCGGTCGGTTGGTCCACAGTTTCCGGTCTGTAGGCCGCTTGAGCCAATTGCTGAAAGCTGTGGGTTTCCGTTTCCATCCAGAACGACTCCGGCGAGGTAGGCCTGGATGTCGGCTACGGTTGGCCCGTGTGTTAGCAAATCGCTTGGAACAATTACCGCACCGCCAGAGGAAACATAAATCTTGACGATTGTTCCCCGGATAGTTTGGGTGCCGGCGGCAGGCACCGTGTAGGCAACGGTTCCGGAAGGCTTGTCGGAGAGAACCGGGTTCAAGACCACCTGGAAGTTCAACCCACCCAGAAGGATTTGGCTACTTGCTGTCGTTGGGTCGAATGTTGTAACGTCGGGCACAGTAGCTCCACTGGCACCGGAAAAAATCGCTGGGACTCTTGCCATCGGCCCTGGCTGATAAAGCTTGTTGGCTAGTTTCATTACGGTTCGCCAAATGTCGTGTCGCGCGTAGTAGGCGCTCTTGTTGCCGGTCGAAACCCGCCCGAGGTGAACATCGCCCGAGACGTTACCAACCCAAACACTGGTGGATACCTTGCTTGAGAATCCAGTCATCCAAGTTTGAATCGAATTGTCGGTGGTTCCAGTTTTTCCAGCGATGTCGAATCCATCTCCAGTATTAGATAGGCCGGCTGTTCCACCCCGGATCACGCCTCGCATTGTGTGCAGCACACCGGCCGCCACGTCGGGGGTTGTTGCCTGCGTGCAGGTGCTCTTAGGAACAACCATTTCCTCTGCTGTCTGGCGAACGACAACTCGTTCGATAGCGATCGGAGTACAAACCACACCATTGTTGGGCAGAGCCGCTTCGGCAACTGCCATGGTTAGAGGAGAAATTTCGTTTACTCCAAGCACCGATGCCGGGATGTACTGCAACTCGGTTCCGTCGGCCCGGTGAACACCGAAGGCAAGTGCGGTGTCACGAATATCGCAGAGATCAAGCTGTGAAGCCATGCTCATAAACGCTGTGTTAATCGATTGCGACATTGCGGTTAGAACATTAGGGTTGGTCGGTTCGCGGGATGCCGAGTTCTTTGGCTTGTAAGACCCAGCCCAGGCGCCGCAGCGTGAGGGAAGTTCATTCGGCAACCACTCGTGAATGCGCCCATCAACCTTTTCGCCGAGGCTCTTTCCGGCTTGCAACCAAGCAGCCATGGTGAACACCTTGTAAGTTGAACCACTTTGGAATCCAGAAGATCCGCCGTAGTTCTTGTCGGTGGAGTAATTCACCGAGGTGCGCCCAACTCCACCAGATTTGGTCTGGTCGAAAACTCGATTCTGCGACATTGCCAACACTTTTCCGGTTCCAACCTCAACCGAAACCGAAGCAGCGCCGATTTTGTTTGGGTCGTCAACCGGTACTCGGCTCTTGATGTATTTATCGGTCTTGTTTTGCATGCTGATGTTCATGGTGGAGTAAATCTCCAGGCCACCGCGACGGAGCAGGTTCTGGCGCTCTTCAAGAGTGTCGCCGAACTCGGGGCTGTTTCGAATAGTCCAGACCACGTAGTCGCAGAAGAAAGCGGTTGCCTGGTTTGCCTCACAACCCTGGTTAAGGTTGGTTATGTTAACCGCGATTGGGCTTGCCTTGGCAGCATCCGCCTCGGCCTGTGAGATGTAATCGGGAACCATGTTCTGAATCACAAAGTCTCGACGATTTTTGGCGGCGGGAAGATTAGCTTCGTCATCCGGCTTGTACTGATTCGGAGACTGCAGCATTCCTGCCAGCAGAGCGCCTTCGGGAAGGTCTAGCTCGCTAGCCTTCTTGCCGAAGTAAAACTGGCTCGCTGCTTCGACTCCGTAGATTTGGTTTCCGAAGAACGAGAGATTGGAATAGCCGGCGAAAATATCTTTCTTGGAAGCCGATTGCTCAACCGCCAAAGCTAAACGGATCTCACGAAGTTTACGTGCAATGTCTGGAGCTCTGGCAGCCGCGGCGCCCTCTTTGTCGCCCTTTAGCATCAAGGTTTCAACAATGGTGTTTCGCACATACTGCATGGTGATGGTTGAAGCACCAGGGCCACCACCACCCTGAATCGCACTGTTTAAGCCTGCTCGAACAAGAGAAACCACATCGACGCCGGCATGTGAATAAAAGCGAGGGTCTTCCGTTGCTAGCACTGCGTTTAGGAAGTTGGGAGAAATGTCCTCGTAAGCAATCGAGATTCGGTTGTCGTCGTAGAAGTCGTTGATTTTCACCCAGTTACCGGCGTCGTCTTTGCCGTAAAGAGTTGAAGCCTGAGAAGCGTTGACTGGCTTTAGATACGCCGGCAGGCTCTCAAATAGCGCGAAGCCGAGCGACCCAGCGGCCCCTGAAACCAGAAACAGCGGTGCCAGCAGGGCCAAACCTAGCAATCCGACGACTGCGTTTAGACCGACAAACTTGAGGAGCCGACTGAAAACGGTCTCGCCCTTATTACGATCAGACATATCTACAAGATTACCTTCTATTGCAACCTTCCTTGGCTGTGAAGTAGCCGAGAGCGTACTTACGAGTAACATCAAAACAGACCCGTGAAAGGAAATCCCATGAGCGTAATTGAGACTCGTTTAGCCGAATTAGGCTTCCCACTCCCTGAACTAGGCAAGCCGGTAGCCGCTTACGTTCCAGCGGTGGTTACGGGTAGTTTGGTGTTCACCTCGGGTCAGCTACCTTTCATCGAGGGAAAGCTGCCTGAAACCGGCAAAGTGGGAGCTTCGGTTAGCCCAGAAGACGCCAAGTTGTATGCGCGTCAGGCAGCCCTAAACGCGCTCGCGGCAGTGAAGTCGGTCATTGGTGATTTGGATCGCGTGACTCGCGTGGTGAAACTGGTTGGCTTTGTGGCCTCGGTTCCAGAGTTTTCCGGGCAGCCGGGGGTTATCAATGGAGCCTCGGAGTTTCTGGGCGAAGTTTTCGGCGATGCCGGTGCCCACGCCCGTAGCGCAGTAGGCGTGCCAGTGTTGCCTCTAGATTCTCCGGTTGAACTCGAACTCATCGTTGAGTTTAGGTAACTAGTCGCTGGCACCGCCGGCGAGCTTCGAGCTGATTACGCTCATTACACTGGTGTCGGCAAGTGTGGTCACATCACCTATCGGACGATCTTCCGCAACATCGCGCAGTAGGCGTCGCATTATTTTTCCAGATCGAGTTTTTGGAAGTTCGGCCACAACCAGAATTTGACGCGGACGAGCAATCGGCCCGATGTCTTTAGAAACATGCTCGCGCAGAATTCGAGAGATGTTTTCGGCCTCGCCAGCCTCCTCAACCTGATCTAGGCGCAGAATTACGAAAGCAACGACCGCCTGCCCGGTGATCTCATCCTTGGCCCCAACTACTGCCGCTTCCGCCACCCACGGGTGACCGACCAGAGAAGACTCAATCTCGGCAGTCGACAATCGGTGACCGGAAACGTTCATCACGTCGTCCACTCGTCCTAGAAGCCAAAGGTCGCCGTCTTCGTCCCATTTGGCGCCATCGCCGGCGAAGTACTGACCCTCAAAACGAGACCAGTAAGCCTCGTGGAAACGCCCTGGGTTTCGCCAAATTCCTCGCAGCATAGACGGCCAAGGCTCGGTAATTGTTAATAGGCCAGCCTCACCGAGTGGAACTTCTTTACCTTCGTCGTTGACGATCTTGATTTCTATTCCTGGAACCGGGGTTTGGGCTGAACCTGGTTTGAGCGCTGTGATTCCTGGCAGAGGGGAGGCCATAATTGCGCCGGTCTCGGTCTGCCACCAAGTATCGACAATTGGGCACTTTCCGCCACCGATAGCGTCTCGGTACCAGAGCCAGGCTTCCGGGTTAATCGGTTCACCCACAGATCCGAGTACGCGTAGCGACGAAAGATCGAACTTGTCAGGGATCGATCGTCCTAGTTTCATAAACGTGCGGATGGCCGTGGGCGCCGTGTAGAAAATCGAGACTTTGTAGCGCTCAATGATTTCCCACCAGCGACCTAGGTGAGGTGCATCGGGCGTTCCCTCATAAATCACCTGTGACGCTCCGTTGGCCAGCGGCCCGTAAACCACGTAGGAGTGGCCGGTGATCCAGCCGATGTCGGCGGTGCACCAGTAAACGTCTGTCTCTGGGTGTAGGTCGAAAATGTTTCGGTGCGTGTAGGCCGCCTGAGTTAGGTAGCCACCCGAGGTGTGCAAGATACCTTTCGGTGCACCGGTGGTTCCCGAGGTGTAAAGAATGAACAACTCTTGCTCCGCTGGGAACGCCTGTGCCTCGTGCTCATCGGAGGCCTTTGCCATCTCGTCGTGCCACCAGTTATCGTGCTCATTCCAAACTACGTCTTCGCCGGTGCGCTTGACCACCAAAACCTGCTCCACGGTTGGGCACCTGTTGTCTGCCAAAGCTTCGTCTACCGCCGGTTTTAGAGCCGAGGCTTTTCCTTTTCGGTAACCACCATCGGCCGTGACGACAACGCGAACGTCGGCGTCGTTAATGCGAGTCGCCAGTGCGTCGGCTGAGAAGCCACCGAATACCACCGAGTGAATCGCACCGAGCCGAGCCACCGCGAGCATTGTTACAACCGCTTCAGGAATCATCGGCAGGTAAATGGCAACGCGATCGCCTTTTACGACGCCCAAGTTGGTAAGAACGTTGGCGCACTTCTTCACTTCGCGCGTGAGCTCGGCGTAGGTGATTTCTCTCCGGTCGCCCGGCTCACCCTCAAAATAGAGAGCAACGCGGTCTCCGAGGCCCGCAATCACATGGCGGTCAAGGCAGTTGTAGGAGACGTTTAACTCTCCGTCGTCGAACCAGCGAGCAACCGGCGCGTGCGACCAGTCCAGAATCTCGGTAAATGGTTTTGCCCAGTGGAGAGCTCTAGCCTGCTCTGCCCAAAACTCGAGTCGATTGGCCTTCGCCTGCTCGTAAATTTCTGGTTTTGCTACCGCTTGTGCAGCGAATTCTGGTGCTGGGGCAAAGTTGTTACCTGATGACATCATTGTCTTTCTCTGGATTTTCATGCAACTCTGACTTGCAAGTAACCTGCGAACATACTTACAGATTAATACTGTGAAAATGCCTAAAAATCAGACTTCGTAGTCATTGTTCTTATAAAGTAATAATTGTCCCCATAAAAAGGGACCGCGATACCAGTTCCCCCAATTTGGTATCGCCGGCGGCAGGCACTCCCCCAGAGCCTGCCGCCCCCTTAATTTAAGGGAGTTTTATTCGCTTAATGTCACTTTTCGAAGGGTTGATTTGCGCACAACCAGTGCCGGTTCAATCAAGATTTGTTTGCCTCGAGTGATTTGCCCCGACTCAATGTGCTTTAGAAGCTGTTTGGCTGCCTTGCGCCCAATCTCGACCCCCATGTCATCCACGGTGGTTAGACGCAGCGCGTATTCTCGGGAAATCGGAGCATTGTCGTAACCGACCACGGATACGTCTTCTGGGACCCGAATGCTGTGTTCCGTCAGAGCAGATATCGCACCCGCTGCAATGTAGTCGTTAGCAGCGTAGATCGCTGTGAAGTTTTGCTTGGAAGCGATAAGTTCTTTCGCGGCAAGGTAGCCTCCGAGCTGGTTGGTTTCTTTCGATTCTCCGAAGACAATTGCTTTGAGTCCTCGTTCTTTCATTAGGGTCACATAAGATTTTCTTCGGTTTCGAGCGATTCCCCCCAGTCCGGATAGGTGCGCGATGTTTTTGTGTCCAAGTTTCATCAGGTGGTCAACAACCAGTTCGGTTCCGACTCTGTCATCGGAGAAAACTAAGTCAGCGCCTTTCACCAGGGTTTCTCTCTCCCCGATCATTATCGACGGAATTGTTAGACCCTCGGTATTCAATGTTCCTGGTTCAACGATGAATACCAACGCTTCAACATCCATCGAAACCAAGGCGTCCACGGCATCTCCGTGGAGGTTTGGGTTGGTGTGTAGGTCTGTAATCAGTATTCGGTAGTCGCCGGAATCAAACACTTCGCGAAGTCCGGTGAGCACGCTGACATAAGATAAGTTTTCATACTCGGTGATGATTAGCCCTATTGTTTTGCTTCGGTTGCTGGCTAGGTTTTGGGCATTTTTACTGGGGCGATAGTTCAACTTATTAATGGCTTTATAAACAGCCTCTCGCCGGGAATCGGATACCGAAGCTTCCCCGCGAAGCACCAGTGACACCAAAGACTTGGAAACACCAGCTTCGGCGGCCACGTCATAGATGGTCGCTTTCTTTTGCGGGGCCTCGTCTTGGTTCATCATTTCTATAGGTTACTTTACGGCGAAAGTGCACACTTTGTAAGCACAATGTAACATTATGGTAAATCTCCGCACTTTTTGGTGTCGCGCTCCAAAAAGTTTCGCTATGTTAATATTTGGAACGCTCCATTAGAGCGCTCCAAAATATTTATCAAGGAGACCAAGCGATGACAATCGGTGTAGCAGTAATTGGTGCAGGTATGGCGGGTCGTGCGCACGCGGCAGCCTACCGTGCCGCGACTTCCCTCTATGAGTCGAACCTGCCACCGGTTCGACTCATCTCTATCGGCGATGTCATTCAACAGTTCGGCCAGGCAGCTGCCGACCGATTCGGTTACGAGCGCACCGACTCCGACTGGCGAGCAATTGCCGACGACCCAAACATCCATGCTGTGTCTGTTGTCGTGGCCAACCACCTCCACCGCGAAATAGTCGAAGGACTACTGGCTGCCGGCAAACACGTGCTTTGCGAAAAGCCACTTAGCGACAACCTAGACGATGCGCGATCGATGGTCGCGGCCGCCGACGGTGCCAAGTCAATCGCGCGAATCGGACTCACCTTCCTACGTAACCCGGCGATCGCAGCGGTCAAAAACATCATCGCCAGCGGCCAACTTGGCAAAGTTCTTCACTTCAGCGGTAACTACTGGGCCGACTATTCAGCCGACCCGATGAGCCCGATCTCATGGCGCTATAAGGGTGGCCAGGGTACTGGTGCTCTAGCCGACGTTGGTTCACACATTTCCTATGTGGCCGAATTTATTATCGGAAAACCTTTCTCGGCAGTATCCGGTGCCCGATTCGTGACCTCAATCGCCGAACGCCCGGTGCCATCAGGCGCCGTGCAGGGCCACTCTAGGGCGACATCATCCGACAAGTTTGATGCGGTAGAAAACGATGACTATGCGGGATTTGTGGCTGACTTCTCGGGAATCGCCGGAGCAATCCAGGTTTCGCGAGTGGCAGCCGGTCACCCAACGTCACTCGAATTTGAGGTCTATTGCGAAAAGGGTGCGGCACGATTTAGCCAGGCCCGCAACGGAGAGTTCGAACTACTACTAAATGAAGACCCTTACTCCCAGCGCGGATTCCGCACTATTCAGGTTGGCCCATCGCACCCTTACATAGCGGGCGGTTTGCCGGTAGACGCACCCGGTGTCAACGTAGGTCAAAACGACCAATTCTTCTTCCAGAATCGAGCATTCCTGCAAGAAGTAGCTGGCCTGTCAGAAACAGAAGCGTTGCCGTTCTGTCCAGACTTCCGTGACGGTCTTCACAACATGGAAGTTATTGAAGCGGTTATCCAGTCGGGCTCCGCAAACGGCCTGAGCATCGAAGTTCCAGCCTCTAGCCCCACCTATCTAAAAGGACGTAAATAATGAAACTCGGCGTATACAACGCAATACTTCACGATCGCTCGCTACCCGAGGCAATCAAGGTCATCAAAGACTTGGGCCTCAGTGCAATCGAGTTGAATACCGGTGGTTTTCTGCCGGCTACCCATTTGCCCACCATAGATGACATTCTGGTTTCTGACTCAGCTCGAGATGACTTTTTGGAAATCTTTGCCGGAACCGGCGTTGTCATCGGAGGCTTAAACTGCAACGGAAACCCGCTGCACCCGAACCCGGTTATCGGAGATAAGCACGCCGAGGACGTTCGTCGCTCGATTCGGTTAGCGCACCGACTCGGACAAAACCGCGTCGTCACCATGTCTGGTTTGCCAGGCGGCGAGCCCAAAGCCAGGTACACCAACTGGGTGGTCAACGCCTGGAACTCAGCTGCGCTTGACATAATTGAATACCAGTGGGATGTCGCAAACAAGTTCTGGACAGAAACCAACAAGTTAGCAGCGGAACTTGATGTAAAGGTAGCCCTCGAATTGCACCCTCAAAACTTGGTGTTCAACCCAGCCTCGATGCGCGAACTAATTGAACGCACCGGAGCCACCCACGTTGGTGTTGAACTCGACGCCTCCCACCTTTTCTGGCAGCAGATGGACCCAACTGCTGTGGTCAAAAATCTCGGAGATTTAGTTTTGCACGCAGCTGCAAAAGACATTCGCATCAACCCGCACGTAGCAATTGAAGGAGTTCTCGACAACAGCTTCCGCCGGCTGCGCCCAGAGGAGAGCCGTACCAATCTGGGCGGCGACGAATGGGCAAACGAATGGCCAGCGCCTTCCACCTGGGATTTCGTTGCGGTAGGAAAAGGTCACGATTCCGATTATTGGGCTGGATTTTTGAAAGCCCTCTACGAGGTAGATGAACAGATGATTGTAAACATCGAACACGAAGACACTTCGATGGGCCGGGTTGAAGGGCTCGAGTTCGCATCGAAGGTTCTGCTGGAAGCGGCAGAAAAAGCAGGAATCACAATCGAATAAAGCTTCGGCACAGAAAGCCTGTGCCGGAAATTGTTAGCGGGAACGTCCTGCCGGCAACCGAAGTAACAAATGATGAGAGGAAAAATCGTGAAAGTATCACTTCTATTCAAAGCAGCAGCAGCGGTCACCGTTGCAGCTTTGGCATTCGCCGGCTGTAGCTCAACTGCTTCCACCGAAACCAAGTTCAGCGCAGTAGCAAACGACTCAGCCGCGGGCATCCACATTGTTGTAATGGGTGGAGCTCCATCTGACTCGTTCTGGTCTGTTGTGAAGAACGGAACCTTAGATGCCGGTCTAGCAATCGAAAACTCTGGCGGTAAAATCACCGTTCTATCAATGCCAAACTACGATAACTTCAACGCCGACGCAGCGAAGTTAGTGGACAAGATGCTTACGCTCAACCCCACCGCAGTAGTCATTCCAGACTGGGTACCTGACTCAATGAACGAGGGAATCAAAAAGCTAAAGGCCGCCGGAGTTATCGTTGTTCTTTACAACTCAGGCCAAAACGAGGTTGAGAACGTTGGGGCTGAGATCTACATCGGGTCAGACGACTACGTAGCCGGCAAGCTTGCGGGTCAGGCGATGGCAGAAGCTGGAAAGAAGCACGTAGTTTGTGTGAACACTCTTCCTGGTCTAGCCAACATCGAAGCCCGTTGCAAGGGCGTTAAGGACGGCTTTGGAGGTGCCAGCGAAAGCTTGAACCTTCCTTCGAGCTCCTTTGGTGACGCTACTGCAGTAACTCAGGCAGTAAAGGCAGCAATCACCAAGGACGCAAGCATTGACGGGCTAATCACTATCGGTGACTCAGACGCCGACAGTGTTACCGAGGCGATTGAACAGGCTGGTCTTGCGGACAAGGTTCACCACGGTGGAATCAACGTAAACGCCAAGTCGCTCGAACGCGTCAAGGCTGGTACCCAGATGTTCGCAATCGACCAGCAAGGCTACGCACAGGGTTACTACGCGACCTCGTACGCATTCCAGCTGGCTGCCTACGCAATCTCTCTTCCCGTGAAGGAACTGCTATCAGGTCCTTCATTGATTGACATGACCAACGTAGAAAAGGTCCTGGGGGGCGCCAAGGGCGGCCGTCGCTAAACCGTACTGATATGGGTGGGGTTGAATTTTGGTTCAATCCCACCCATACCAAAACCCAGTAAAAAGTCGTAGATTCAAAGCGAATAACGAAATCAGAGGACCAAATGTCTAGAACTTCAGCAAGTAAATTCACCACTCAGAGAAATGCGGGTAATAAATTTCGCGATCTAACCCGGCGACCAGAGCTAGGCGCTCTTGCTGGAACCATAATTGTGTACGTGTTCTTCTCAATTTTTGGTGGCAAAGAATTTACTGCGCTCGGTGGTTTGTCGGCTTGGGCAAATACAGCAGCGGAGTTATTGATCATCGCGCTACCTGTGGGCCTACTCATGATCGCTGGGGAATTTGACCTTTCGGTTGGTTCGGTGGTTGCGGGAAGTTCAGTAACTTTGGCTCTTATTTCTGGCTACTGGGGTTTGCCTCTCTGGGTAGGGATCATCGCGGCACTTTGCCTTGGTTTGATCTCAGGTTTCCTCAACGGACTCATGGTGACTAAAACTAAAGTTCCATCGTTTATTGTCACGCTAGCCATGCAGTTTGGTCTCGCTGGGTTGACTCTTGGATCGGTTCGTCTAATCACCCAGACCACTAGCATTTCGCTAGCCGAAGAATCTATCTTCAAAGAAATGTTTGGCGGAAAATTTGCCAACCAGTTTGAGAACGCGATTTTTTGGGCTATCGCAGCAGCTCTTCTTGTTGCTTGGATTTTGCAGGTAAGTCCATATGGAAACTGGATTTTTGCGCTCGGAGGTGACATCATCAGTGCGCGGGCAGCCGGCGTTCAGGTTGAAAAGACGAAAATTGCCTTATTCATGGCGACCGGCTTCGGTGCGTCACTCGTAGGCGTTATTCAGGCCACGCTCTATAACGGAACGTCCACTAGCGGAGGCCAATCGTTTGTGTTCAACTCCGTCATCGCCGTTGTTATCGGTGGGGTTGTTCTCACCGGTGGTTATGGTTCGGTGGTCGGTATCGTTCTGGGAACCTGCACTTTCGCCATCGTGAACCAAGGTGTCTACTACACCGGTTGGGACTCAGACTGGGCTGCACTAATTTTAGGGATCTTGCTATTGGCAGCAGTGCTCATGAACAACACCTTCCGACGTCTCGCACTAAGCGGAGGTAAGAAAGAGGTCAAGAAAAATGTCTAAACGAATTGGGACTCCCCTTCTCAAACTGAACAAGGTCTCCAAGGTCTTTGCCGGCTACCGGGCGCTCGACGAGGTTTCGCTAGAGGTTTACCCAGGCCAAGTACTGTGCCTTCTAGGCGACAACGGTGCTGGTAAGTCAACTTTGATTAAGGTGTTGGCCGGTTTCCACGAGGCAACCACCGGAACTTTAGAACTAAACGGGGAAGTCACAGCGTTCAAGAGCCCAAAGAACGCCAGTCAGGCCGGTATCGCTACCGTTCACCAGTTTGGTGGAACCTTCCCGCTGATGTCGATCGGCCGTTCATTTTTCGTTGGGGCAGAGCCAACTAAGGGTAAGGGAATCCTCAGGCGCTTCGATAAGAAGTTCGCCAATGAAACGGCGGTGCGTGAAATGCAAGCACTTGGAATCACACGTGTAACGGATGGCGACCGCTTAATCGGCGCGCTTTCTGGAGGCGAGCGCCAAGCGGCTGCCATAGCTAGAGCAGTGTACTTAGGTGCCAATGTTCTAATTCTCGATGAACCAACTGCCGCCCTCGGTGTGAAAGAGGCAGCCCACGTTCTACGAATAGTCATGCAGGCTCGCAACAGGGGAGTAGCGGTTATCTTGGTCACCCACAACGTTTCGCACGCACTAACAGTTGGAGATCACTTTGCAGTACTCATTCACGGCGCGAAAGCCGATGATTTCGCCAAGGGTGAGCGGACTCGCGAACAAATTACCGACCTTATGGCTGGTGGCGAAGCTATGGCTGAACTGGAAAAGGAATTGAACACCTTGACTGGGTCTGTAGAGAAAATCAATTAGCGACAGTTGATCTAACGCCCCCGTTTTGACGAGAGAACGGGGGTGTTAGTTTTTCCACAGATATTTCCGTGGCGACTTTTTATGGGCTTATCTTCAAGCATCATCTTTTTATGGAAAACGAGGCATTACAAAAGTTGTTGGCCAAGCCCGGCCTTAGCGATTTGGTCCTAAACGGGCACACCAGCGCTTTCGCAGCAATAGATGGCTGGTGGGCTCAAGTTGACTCACCTTTTGATTCTGAAGCCCAAATGATGTCTTTCGCCGTAGATTTAGCAAACTCAGCCAGGCGCCGTCTGGACTTCGGTTGCCCATTCGCAGACATCGCGGTTGGTTCGCTTCGATACCATCTGGCGCTGCCACTCAGCGGAGATCGAATTCACGTGTCGATTCGAAAACATCAAACCACTCGCAGAAAGCTCGAATCACTTCTTGAAAACCCAATTCGATGGTCGCCCATACTTCAAGACCTGGTGCGTTCAAAGAGCAACTTCCTAATAAGCGGTGGAACCGGAACCGGGAAAACAACGCTTCTCAGAGCGATGCTGGAACTCGAGGAGACAGCCAGAATCGTCACCATTGAAGACGTGGCTGAACTTGAACTGTCCAACCCGAACGTGGTTGCACTTCAAACCAGGCAGGCGAATACCGATGGCGCGGGGCAAATAGATTTGCAACGGTTGGTGGTTGAATCGCTTCGCATGAAACCCGACCGCATTGCTGTGGGCGAAGTGAGGGGAGCCGAGTTGGTACCGATGCTTCAAGCTCTAAACAGCGGGCATCGAGGTTCGGCAACAACTATTCACGCCAACCGTGCCGAGGATGTTCCGGCTCGCCTGATCGGGATTGGTCTCTTGGGTGGTCTTTCGCCGACCACTACGGCACATTTGGCAGCCAGCGCGTTTGATGGCGTAATCGCTCTAGGCCCTCGCGCGAATGGCATAAGAATCTTGAGCATTGCCGGATTCGAACTAACCAAAGAGTCGAAGTTGGTGACCCGCAATGAGTTCTGAAGCCAGAGAAATTCGTCAGTATTCAGAATTGGCTAAGGCCGGCCACCGAATCGAGTTCGCGGAAGACCAGTTCTCGGCTGAAACCCAAATTGCTCTAAACCGCATTCTAGAGATCACCAGAATTGTCGGCGGGCGAATTGCCCCGAGCCTAGATCGCTTCGCCTCGGTGCTTCTCACGCTGGAAAACTCTCGTAACGAACTTGCGTTGGCAGTGGCCGGACCAAAGGCTAGTAGCCGACTAGTACTTTCGCTACCGATTCTGGTATTTGCGGGAGCCGGAATTGCGGGGATCCCAATCTTTCAAGCACTCTCGAAACCTTCGATTGTCTGGATTAGCCTCGGCCTCGGAATTTTGATGTTCTGGTTGGGAAATCGATGGACAAGCAAACTACTCGCCAAGGCCAACCCTCGAAAAACAGATCCCGGATTCGGCTTTGATGCTTTGGCGATTGCCGTTCAAGCTGGCTTGCCGTTGGGGCCGGCAGTTGAGCGATTGAAAGATCAGCTAGGGCAAATTGATACTTACGAATTACAAGAACTATCTGCAGGCTCTGGAATCGCTCTGGTTGAGATACTCAACGAACGTGCCGACAGACTCCGGATAGAACAGTTCACTGAAGACCGAATGAGGATTCAGAAAACTTCGGTATCGGTGCTTTGGCCTCTCGGGCTAACCGTACTGCCGGCATTCGTTCTAATGGCTATTGTTCCGGTCGGAGTTGCACTAATTCAAAGTACCTAATAACCAGACCAGCAAAAAACTTCAATCGATGCGTGAGCTGGGCAAGCCGTAATTCTCGCGGAACGTAGCGTGCTCGTAATCCTTGCGGTACCGACCGCGGTTCTGTAATTCAGTGATTACGTCTTTGAAGCGCTCGACGCCCAACGGCTGAACGTGCGCGTTGACGTTGAATCCGTCGCCGACGTTGGTGTCGGTCCAGTCCTCGATTATGTCGGCTATCTGCTCGGGAGTGCCGAAGATAGTGCGCTGGCCTCTGGTGAGATTGTGGTGGACAAGTTGCTTGACGGTAAAGCCGTTTGCCTGCGAGACACCGCCGATGTCGTTGCGACGGTACTGAATGACCTCGTCGTCGGTGGGAATCTTGTCGAACAGTTCAACGGGGAGTGGCTTATTGGGGTCAAGTTCCTCGACTGGAATACCAACCTGCGCTGAAAGTTGATTAAGAAGGAAGTTCAGGTCCATCATCTCGTCGATTTCTGCCTTGGCTTGCCGCGCCTTGGCGTCGCTCTCGGCAACCACGGCGTAGAGACCTGGGAATACCAGCAGGTGATCCGGGTTTCGGCCGTGACCCTCAGCGTAGCCTTTGACCTCAGCATAGAACGCGCGGTCCTTCTCGAGGTTGGGCTGGGAAGTAAAGAGAACATCGGCGTACTTGGAGCCGAACCGGCGACTCTCCGGCGAGATACCCGCCTGAAACAATACTGGGCGTTCACCCTCATAGCGCCCCGTTAGCTGCAGCACACCTTTCGAGCTGTAGTACTTTCCCTTGTAATCAATCGGATGGGTTAGCGCTGGATCAATGTAGACGTCATTCTCTTTATCAGCGATGATCGCGTTCTTCGGGAGTGAGTCCCAGAGCGCGGTTACAATCTCAACTGACTCTGACGCTTTCGCGTACCGCTCCTCGCGGTCCAACTTTTCCTCTATGGGCAAGCCCAGCGCCTCAAGCATGTAATCGTCTTGGCTCGTCACGATGTTCCAGCCGGCTCGACCCTTGCTTACGTGGTGGAGAGTTGCGATGGAGCGTGCCACAAGGTAGGGATGCCCCTGTAGCGATTGGGCAGTCGAGATTAGGCCGAGGTGCTTTGTGTGCATCGCAATGGCCGCTAGGGTAACGACGGGATCCAGACCTCGCCTCGGTTTGCGAAGGAAACTCTTGCCAAGTGCTGCGGGGGTATCGGGAAGGAAAATGCCGTCGAACTTTGCCTCTTCGGCGAGTTTCGCATACCTAATTTGATGATCGATGTCATCAACGAGCGTGGTGGGGTCGTCGAAAGTTTTCCAGCCCGCATCGTGCCTGCCCGAGGTGTGGAAAATCAGGTTCAGATGAATCTGCTTTTTCATTGTGCGAGGCCTCCTGGACTGCGGGTTGTGTTGCCACTTCCCGCTTCGTCAAGTTTATTGGAATAGGCGATGACGTTCCCGAATCAACGCCCAACGTAAGTTATCCACTTTTTTCGTCATCATCTGATGAAGAGATTTATTTAGAGGTGAATAGAGGTATGAAAAGTCAATTATCAAATTTCAAGTCAGACAGTGGTTCTGCCACAGCAGAGTATGCAATTGCCACCATGGCGGCGGTTGGTTTTGCGGGCCTCCTGGTGGTAATCATGAGAAGCGACGAAGTGAAGGCCTTACTTTACGATCTCGTAATGAAGGCGCTAACTGTTGCGACTCCGTAGCGAAAGCGGCACGGTAACGGCTGAGTTAGCCATTGCAATGCCGGCGGTGCTACTCACCCTGACCTTTTCAATCCAAGCTCTTTCAGTACAATCGCACCGCATCGAATTGACTTACCAGGCCGCTCAACTAGCGCGGGATGCCGCAAGGGGTGAATCCGTGCCCAACTCGAAAGTCGAAGGAAACTTAGTGTGTGTGCAACTTGAGATTTCTGATCCCTTCCCGATAACCGAAAAACAATGCGCCCGCCAGCTCGGTTTTTAGAAGAGCAAGGAGCGGGAGTGGTTCTAGCGCTTGGCTTGATAGCCGCGCTAGTCGGTTTGTCGTTGGCCCTATTCTCAGCCTCAAACCGTTATCTGCAGCAGGCTAGGTTGGATGCGCTCGCGGAAAACGCGAGCATCGCAGCGGCAGATGCACTCCGTGGATTGGTGGCAGGCACACCTTGCGAGGCCGCTAGAAAAGTTGCATTGTCGGGGGAGTCAAGCATTATTTCCTGTTCAATCATCGGAACGGATTTGCTGATAAAACTTGAGAACGACGGAATGCAGGCAAAGGCGAGAGCCGGGGAACCCGAAACTCCACAAAATTGACAATTCTTGCTTAACCGCTAGGACCTAACGTATTGTCTAAGCGATAGTAAGAAGTGACGACTTCTTATATGTTGCTAAAGCCGCGGTAGTAAGGAAATTCTTTGACCAATAGTCAAAAACTAGTCATAGTCGAGTCACCGGCAAAGGCAAAAACTATCTCCAAGTACCTCGGAGACAACTTCACCGTTCTGGCATCGGTTGGGCACATTCGAGAATTAGTTGAACCAAAAAACGTTCCGAAAGAACTAAAAAAGACCTCAATCGGCAAATTCGCCGTGGATGTTGATAACGGATTTACGCCCTACTACGGGATTACTGCCGGCAAAGCCAAGACCATCTCAGATTTGAAAGCGGCGCTCAAGGGAGCCGATGAACTGTACCTCGCAACCGATGAAGACCGCGAGGGAGAAGCCATTGCCTGGCACCTGCTGGAAGTTTTGAAGCCAAAGGTTCCAGTCAAACGAATGGTCTTCCATGAAATCACCAAGGAAGCCATTCAGGGAGCGCTCGAACACACCAGAGCCCTAGACACCGACCTGGTTGAAGCGCAAGAGACCCGCCGAATTGTCGACCGACTTTACGGTTACGAAATTTCTCCAGTGCTTTGGCGCAAAATCAACCGCGGTTTGAGCGCCGGCCGAGTTCAGTCTCCAGCCGTGCGCCTAGTTGTTGAGCGTGAACGAGAGCGTATGGCTTTCGTCTCCGCTTCTTATTTCGACGTAAAGGCATCGTTTGATCCAAATGCCTCCGGTGAACCAATCTTTGAGGCAAAGCTCCAAAGCGTAGATGGGAAGCGAATCGCAACCGGCGAAAACTTCGACGATAAAGGTCAGCTAAGCGGGAACGTAACGCTTCTCGATTCGGCCGCCGCCGGAGCCTTGGCCGCTGCCGTGGGTGTGTCTGGAGTTGACATCGAAGTGGTATCGGTTGAAGCAAAGCCGTCTACTCGCCGCCCGGCAGCACCTTTCACGACCTCAACTTTGCAGCAGGAAGCATCGCGCAAACTCCGCATGAGTGCCAAGCAAACAATGGACACCGCGCAGGGTCTGTATCAAGAGGGATACATCACCTACATGCGTACCGACTCACCTACCCTTTCAGGGCAGGCAATCAGTGCAGCCAGATCGCAGGCCACCAAGATGTTTGGCGCCGAGTATGTCTCTGACGCACCTCGCGTTTACACGGGTAAGTCGAAAAACGCCCAAGAGGCTCACGAAGCAATTCGCCCAGCCGGCGAAGTTTTCAAAACCCCTGCGGAACTTTCTACTTTGCTCCACGGCCGTGCCTACGATCTTTACGAGTTGATCTGGAAGCGCACGGTGGCATCTCAAATGCAGGATGCCAAGGTTTCCACGACCACGGCAAAGATCAAGGCAGGCCCGCTCGGGGATGGTCGCACCGCCGAATTCACGGCCAGCGGAACAGTAGTTACTTTCCGCGGTTTCCTAGCTGCCTACGAGGAAAGCCAAGACGAGGCTCGCAACCAAGATGAGGCAGCGGAATCGAAACTTCCAAACCTAACCGTTGGGCAAAAACTAACGCTGGTAGAAGTAAACGCCAAAGACCACCAAACTAGTCCGCCACCTAGATACACCGAAGCGTCCTTGGTGAAGGCGCTAGAAGAAGACGGCATCGGACGTCCGTCGACCTACGCGAGCATCATGTCTAACATCACCAACAAGGGGTACGTAACCAAGCGCGGCCAAGCTCTGGTGCCAGAGTGGATCGCCTTCACCGTTATCCGTTTCCTCGAAGAAAACTTCGGCAAAATGCTCGACTACAAATTCACGGCTTCGATGGAAGAAGACCTAGACCAAATAGCCGACGGCAAGTTGGACGCCAAGGAATGGCTAAAGCATTTCTACTTCGGCGGCGATGACCTGGTTGGGTTGAAAGACACAGCCGAGAACATATTGGATCAAGACCCTCGTGCAATCAACTCTTACCCGATTACCGATGCGATTACCCTGAGAACCGGTCAGTACGGGCCTTACCTTGAGATTTTTGAGACTCCAGGATCTGAGGGAGCCGATCCGGAGACCGGTCGTCGTATCGTCAACATCCCTGAGGATTTGGCTCCAGACGAACTGACACCGGCCAGGGCTCAAGAACTAGTCGACGCCCCGGTGATCACCGACCGAGTACTTGGCGTTGACCCTGAAACCGGTTTTGAAGTGCTTTTCAAAGACGGCCGTTACGGACCCTATGTGGTCTTGAACGACCCAGACGCAGCTAAGCCAAAAACCGGTTCTCTGTTCAAGTCGATGAGCCCAGCCTCAATTGATTTGGAAACCGCACTTCGATTGCTGGCTCTGCCACGAGTCGTTGGAACCGACCCTGAATCTGGAAACATCATCACCGCGCAGAATGGAAAGTTTGGAGCCTATCTGAAGAAGGGCACCGACTCACGTTCGTTGGCAAGCGAGGAACAAATCTTTGAGATCGACTTGCCCGGCGCACTCGAGCTTTACGCCCAACCAAAATACGGCGGACGCCGAACCGCATCAACACCTCTTCGGGAATTTGGCGAAGATCCGGCCTCCGGTGGAGCGGTGGTTGCCAAAACCGGTCAATTCGGCCCTTACGTGAGCGATGGATTCGTGAACGCTACCGTACCGAAAGACGACAGCATCGAAGACATGTCGCCAGACCGAGCCTTTGAGCTTCTTATGGCCCGTCGTGAAAAACTAGGACTAGAACCAGGTCAAGCGCCAGCAAAGTCGAGCTCTCGCGGTGCTCGCAAAACCACCAAGCGTGTGGTGAAAGCAAAGGGTAAAAAGTAGTGTTCATTTCGTTTGAAGGAATCGACGGGGTTGGAAAGTCAACCCAGATTCGTTTTGTGGAGGATTACCTGCGTGATCAGGGAAAGTCCGTCTTGACCACTTTTGAACCCGGCGGAACCGATTTAGGTCAGGAAATCCGTAACCTGCTCTTGCATCGCAAAGGTGACGTTGCTCCTCGTTCGGAGGCGCTGCTTTACGCTGCCGACCGAGCCCATCACGTTGCAACAAAAATTAGGCCCGCCCTGGCGTCTGGTCAAGTGGTCATTACCGACCGATTCCTAGACTCATCGGTGGCTTATCAGGGAGCTGGAAGAAAGCTTTCCGCAGAAGAAGTGAGAAACATTTCTCTCTGGGCCGTGGATGGTTTGCTGCCTGACCTAACTATTTTGCTCGACCTAGATGCCGCTAAGGCTCGTGAACGTAGAAACAAAACCGGTCAGGAAGAAGACCGACTCGAGCGAGAGCAGGTCGATTTCTTTGAGGCAGTTAGAGCCGAGTATTTGAAACTGAGTTCCGCCGAACCAAATCGGTTCTTGGTTATTAACGCCGAAATGTCACCGGAAGAAATCTTTGGCCACATTCGTCCCAAGTTAGATGAGCTACTGGGTAGATGACCCGAGACTTTTGGTATGAGTTAGCCGGTCAACCAGAGGCCGTAGCTCAGATACGCCGTGCCGTAGCCGAACGAGACGTCGGCGTTTTTCACTCATGGTTGATTACCGGCCCGCCGGGATCAGGTCGTTCAGTTTTGGCGCAATGCTTCGCGGCAGCGCTTCAATGCCCTGAACAGGGCTGCGGCACCTGCCACTCTTGCATTCTTGCGAAAGCGGGAACGCACCCCGACATCACGGTGCTGTCTACCGAAAAAGTGCAGATCGCCATAGCTGAAGTTCGCGATTTGGTGGCGGCTTCCTCCTTCGGTTCGTCGAGCGGAAGTTTTCGAATCATGATCATCGAAGACGCCGACCGCATGGCACCCACGGCAGCAAATGTGCTTCTCAAAGCTTTGGAAGAGCCACCGGAGAACACCATTTGGATTCTCTGCGCACCCTCGGAAGTCGACATGCTTCCAACCATTAGGTCTCGAGTTCGCAAGGTCATTCTCAAAGTACCCAGCGTTGAAGACGTTGCCAAGCTCTTGGTGGAACGTGACGGAATTGAACCCTCCCTGGCCGTGTTGGTGGCGGCCGAAGCGCAGAGCCACATTGGCATGGCTCGCCGCCTTGCCACAAGCAAAGAGGCTCGAGATCGTCGCCGCGAATATCTGCAGTCGGCTCTGAATATCTTCAACGTCACCGACGCCGTGCGCACATCGGATACCTGGCTTGATCTCGCCAAGAAAGACGCTCTGGCACTTACCAAGGAGCGCGACGAAGAAGAACGACAGACGCTCCTTCACAGTTTGGGGCTGGCTCCAACCGACACGATTCCGCCTCAGTATCGAACTGACTTCAAAAACCTAGAAGAGGGGCAGAAACGCCGGGCCACCAGGAGCCTTCGAGATGGTCTCGATCGAATTCTGGTCGATCTCTTAGCCTTGTTTCGCGATGTGCTCACAGTTCAGCTGTCGGCAGCGGTAGAACTGGTCAACAGAGACCTTGAACAGAAGATCCGTGAGGTGGCCGCAGGTTTCAAGCCCGAGGAAACAATACAAATCATCGATGCTATCGAAACTTCTCGCGAGAGAATTGACCGCAATGTGCGAGATATTTATGTGATGGACTCGCTTGCCGCCACGATGAGAAGAAGTGTTTGATGAAGAAGTTTTTAGCATTTGTTGCTGCGCTAAGCCTTGCTGCAACCCTTTCGGGTTGCACTACTGCCGCTAAACCGGAAGACCTCTTCTCTCAGACCCCTTCCTGGACGCTTTGCGAAAACAATGTCTTCCAGTGCGCAACAGTGACCGTGCCTGTCGACTGGGACAAACCCGACGGGGAAACTTTCCAACTAGCCCTAATTCGTAAGTTCACGAACAATGCCATAGGTTCGCTGGTCCTGAACCCTGGCGGCCCTGGCGCCTCGGGGGTAGATTTCCTAGCGAATAACTGGGAAGACATCGGCACTTCGGATCTGAGAAACGCTTACACTTTTGTGTCGTTTGACCCACGTGGGGTTAGCCGAAGCGCTAAGGTTACCTGTCTTGATTCCAAAGGCACCGACGAACTTCTATACGGCTCAAACGATGCGAAAATAGGCAGCGAAA
>Ga0208595_1000130_pt1 | contig 28005 bp, 26 predicted proteins | sample LakMenEpi28Jun11_FD_150742 | JGI IMG/M metagenome (GOLD analysis project Ga0208595, IMG submission 150742) | Freshwater microbial communities from Lake Mendota, WI - 28JUN2011 deep hole epilimnion (SPAdes) | ecosystem: Environmental > Aquatic > Freshwater > Lake > Epilimnion/Euphotic zone ...
CAGACTTTCGTCGCGGACCGACCAGGATACGATTTGGCCCATGCCCTTCATCTTGTTGAAGCGCGGGAAGTTCATCAGCATCGCAAAGGAGGCGAACAATTGCAGCCCTTCGGTAAAGCCGCCGAACATCGCGAGTGTGCGCGCAATATCTTCGTCGCTGTCGACGCCGAATTGGTGGATATAATCGACCTTCGCCGCCATTTCTTCATATTCGAGGAAGGCCGAATATTCGGACTCGGGCATGCCGATGGTGTCGAGCAAATGGCTGTAGGCCGCGACATGGACGGTTTCCATGTTGGAAAAGGCGGTGAGCATCATCTTGACTTCGGTCGGCTTGAACACGCGGCCGTAATTTTCGTGGTAGCAATTCTGCACCTCGATATCGGCTTGCGTGAAGAAGCGGAAAATCTGCGTCAAAAGATTGCGTTCATGGTCCGACAATTTCTGCGCCCAATCGCGGCAATCTTCGCCCAAGGGCACTTCTTCGGGCAACCAATGGATCTGCTGCTGGCGTTTCCAGAAGTCATAGGCCCAAGGATATTCAAAGGGCTTGTAGCTGTTGCGGGCTTCTAACAATGACATCTTCGTTGCTCCAATATCTCTTTATTTCTGTTCCCTCTCCCCTTGCGGGAGAGGGTTGCGCAGACTTGGCAATATCGTTGCCTAGTCGTCGCTGGGTGAGGGGGCTGCTACGTAGAAACCCCTCACCAACTTTGCCTAGGTCGCTATGCGCCCAAGGCTTTATATCCTCTCCCGCAAGGGGAGAGGAGGATAACTTACTGACACGCTAAACATTCTTCATAATCGGTTTGCGCCGCAAGCTCGATAACGGGCGCTTCGGCGGTATTGTCCGCCTCAACCCCGCCGGCAAAACCGGCGCGCTGGATTGATTTTGAACGCAGATAATATAGCGACTTCACGCCCAATTCCCACGCGCGGAAGTGGAGCATGAGAAGGTCCCATTTTTCCACATCGGCAGGGATATAAAGGTTCAGCGACGTTGCCTGGTCGATATAAGGCGTGCGGTCCGCAGCCAGTTCAATCAACCAACGCTGGTCGATTTCGAAGCTGGTTTTGAACGTATCCTTTTCCTCTGGCGTGAGGAAGTCGAGATGCTGAACCGAACCGCCCTTTTCCAGTATGCTGTTCCAGACATTGGTCGAATCCTTCGACTTTTCCTGCAACAATTTTTCGAGATAGGGGTTCTTAACGATGAAGCTGCCCGACAAGGTCTTGTGCGTGTAGATATTGGCCGGAATTGGCTCAATACACGCGCTGGTGCCGCCGCAGATGATCGAAATCGATGCAGTTGGCGCAATCGCCATCTTGCAGGAGAAGCGTTCCATCACGCCCATTTCTTCGGCGTCGGGGCAAGCACCACGTTCGTTGGCGAGCATCATCGATGCCTCATCCACTTGCGCGCGGACATGTTTGAAGAACTTCATGTTCCATGATTTGGCAAGCGCGCTTTCAAAGCCAACGCCGCGGGATTGTAGGAAGCTGTGATAGCCCATGACGCCAAGGCCGATCGACCGTTCACGGCTCGCCGAATATTTTGCCCGCGACATTTCGGGGGGCGCACGATCAATGAAATCCTGAAGCACATTGTCGAGCATGCGCATCACGTCTTCGATGAAGACCTTATCGCCGTTCCATTCGTCCCATTTTTCAAGGTTCAGCGATGACAGGCAGCAAACGGCCGTCCGGTCATTGCCCAAATGGTCGCGGCCCGTTGGCAAAGTGATTTCCGAACATAGGTTCGATGTCGAGACCTTCAGGCCCAGATCGCGGTGATGCTTGGGCATTGCGTTGTTCACGGTGTCGCTGAAGATGATATAAGGCTCGCCGGTTGCAAGGCGGGTTTCGACGAGTTTCTGGAACAAGGAACGGGCATCGACGGTGCTGCGGACTTCACCTGTCTTAGGGCTGCGCAGGTGGAATTCTTCGCCAGCGCGGACGGCTTCCATAAATTCGTCGGACAGCAACACGCCATGGTGCAGGTTCAACGCCTTACGGTTGAAGTCGCCCGATGGTTTGCGGATTTCGAGGAACTCTTCGATTTCTGGGTGGCTAACATCCAGATAGCACGCCGCCGATCCGCGACGCAGCGAACCTTGCGAAATCGCAAGTGTCAGGCTGTCCATGACGCGGACAAACGGAATGATGCCGCTGGTCTTGCCATTCAGGCCAACAGGCTCGCCAATGCCACGGACATTGCCCCAATAGGTGCCAATGCCGCCGCCGCGCGACGCCAGCCAGACATTTTCGTTCCAAGTGTTGACGATGCCTTCAAGGCTGTCATCTACGCTGTTCAAATAGCAACTGATCGGCAGGCCACGGCCCGTGCCGCCATTGGACAATACGGGCGTTGCCGGCATGAACCACAGGCGCGAGATATAGTCGTAAAGACGCTGCGCATGCGCCTCATCATCGGCATAAGCCGACGCAACACGTGCGAAAAGGTCCTGATAGTTTTCATCGGGCAACAGATAACGGTCCCGCAACGTGTCCTTGCCGAATTCGGTCAACAAGGCATCGCGAGCGGAATCAGTGACGACATTGAAACGACGCACGTCAACGGACTTGCTCGACGCATGCGCCTTGGCTTCAACGATCTCCGCCTTTGCCGCTTCAGCTACTTTTTCAAGCATATCTGTCATCATTCCTGCGGTCATGTCGTCCGCCCCTTGGCCTGTATCCCTGAAATCCATTTTAACCTGTAACTCCATTCATTGCGACACCCCGAAACTGGTTGTCGGTTTTCCGACATCCAGCGACCAGATGTATCTTGGCGGGAACCGATGTTCCCATCTTGTTCGACTCAGGGCACGAAATCCCCTGATAGCATTTTTTGACCTTGTCAGGGGGAGTATTTTGACTTGTCCCCAGCTTATCGACGGGAAAAAGGCCCCCGCCGACACATTCGTCTACTGAAGCATAAAGCACAATTTGTGGTAATGCCCCCTGTGGCCAACCGCTACCTATAGTGCCTTATTCATCTTCAGACGCAAGGGATAAATACAAAATCTTGATCTCAATTCGTCGCTAATGTGATTCCATTCGTCGCACCTTGGCGCGTCCTAACAGCACGCGACGCGCGGATCTCCTAAGTGAAATTCAGAGCGCAAGATGCAAAATGGAGCAATGCCTATTTTTTACATGCCAAAGTGAATGTCCCGGTTGGGGGTCGCATATTCGGCGTTCTGGCTGTGCTTGCAAACTAGGATTTGCAATGACGCTTGAATAGACGCTCCAGCCCGTTAAGGGGCATGGCATAGTGAAAGCTTAGGGGCCGATATGACTGTAATCATCCGCAATGCCGACTTGATCGAAAGCGTGGCCGACGCGTTGCAATATATCAGCTACTTTCACCCGATGGATTATATCCGGGCCTTGGGCGACGCCTATGCGGCGGAGCAATCGCCTGCTGCCAAGGACGCCATTGCGCAGATACTAACCAACAGCCGCATGTGCGCAGAGGGGCATCGCCCGATTTGCCAAGATACCGGTATTGTTAACGTCTTCGTCAAATGGGGTATGGATTGCCGGTTGGAAGACACTTCCACACCCTTGCAGGACGTGATCGACGAAGGCGTCCGCCGCGCCTATTTACACCCTGAAAACAAGCTGCGCGCGTCGGTGCTTGCAGACCCAGCATTCACGCGGCGCAATACCAAGGACAATACGCCGTGCGTCCTGCATGTCGACCTCGTGCCTGGCTCTAAAGTGTCCATCGATGTTGCCGCCAAGGGCGGTGGCAGCGAGAATAAGTCGAAGTTCAAGATGATGAACCCGTCGGACAATATAGTGGATTGGGTCGTGGAGATGTTGCCGCAAATGGGCGCTGGCTGGTGCCCGCCCGGCATGTTGGGTATTGGCATTGGCGGCACGGCGGAACATTGCGTGTTGTTGGCCAAACAAGCATTGATGGAACCCATCGACATGGGACCATTGAAGGCACGCGGGCCGCGGAACGATATTGAAGCCATGCGCATCGAGATTTTTGACAAGGTCAATGCGCTTGGCATTGGCGCGCAGGGGCTTGGCGGACTTTCCACCATTCTTGATGTGAAGATCATGGATGCGCCCTGTCATGCCGCGGGCAAGCCCGTGGCAATGATCCCTAATTGCGCTGCCACGCGCCACGCCCATTTCACGCTGGATGAGGCTGGCCCTGCCTATCTTGAGGCGCCAAAGTTGGACCAATGGCCCAAGGTGGATTGGAAACCCGACGCTTTGGCGATTCGGGTCGACCTCGATACGTTGACGCCTGAGATTGTGGCCGGCTGGAAACAGGGCGACCGCTTGCTTCTCAACGGCAAGATGCTGACTGGACGCGACGCTGCCCATAAGCGCATTGCCGATATGCTGGCCAAGGGTGAGGAATTACCCGTCAGCTTCAAGGGGCGGATGATCTATTATGTCGGGCCTGTTGATCCGGTTGGCGAAGAGATCGTCGGGCCAGCAGGGCCGACCACCGCGACCCGCATGGACAAGTTCATGGACATGATGCTTGAGCAAGGCCTACTCGCTTGCGTCGGCAAGGCCGAACGCGGCCCGGCGGCAACGCAGGCCATCGCCAAGCATAAGAGCGCTTATCTCATGGCCGTTGGCGGCGCCGCCTATCTCGTCGCCCGGGCCATTAAGGGCAGCACAGTCGTCGGCTTTGCAGATTTAGGCATGGAAGCCATTTACGAGTTTGAAGTGCAGGACTTCCCCGTAACCGTTGCGGTCGATAGCGACGGCAACAATGTCCACCAACTCGCGCCTGCGTATTGGCAAAAACGCATCAAGGATGAAGGTTTGTTGCAGGGGGTCTAAGCCCCGCAATTACTGACCGCGCATTTGGGCGTCGATTTGCGCCTGAATTTCGGGTGGCAGGCCCTGCGCCGCGCCGCCGCCTTGTTGTTGCTGCATCTCCTGCATCTGCTTTTGCATTGCTTCGATTTCCGCGCGCGACTTGAACTCAAGCAACTCGACATCGAATGTCAGTTCGCTTCCGCCCGGAATGGCAACTTCGCCTGTTTGCGGGTTGCGCTGATCCTCTGGACCATAGCCAAGCGCGGCTGGAATCCACAGGCGATATTTGCCGCCGCGCTGCATGATCTTCAGGCCTTCGGAAAAGCCGGGGACGACGCCCGTTACAGGAAAACCAGCTTGCGGGTTTTGGTCAAAAACGGTGCCGTCCTTCAACATACCCTTATAACTTACAAGGACCACGTCATTGTCCGTCGGGTTGGGGCCTTCGCCAGCTTCCATGATTTTGTAGCGCAGGCCAGATGGCGTTGTCACAACATCACCAAATTCCTGCCGCACGTCGCTGGTACCCCAATATGCCAAGCCACCACCTGCAGCGAGAACCAACGCAATCGCAGCCCAATATTTAGTGAGCGAACCTTTTTTAAGAGGCTGAATGGGAACGGCGGTGACAGACATGAAGAAATTCCTATTGGCTGGGTTGCGCGCTGACTAGCAGAATGCGGCGCGGATTCTAGACACAAAAAAAGCGCCAGTTAAAGGCGCTTTCCTTGTTGCAGAGTGCGGACGCCTATTTCGCGCCGTCACGTTCCTGTTGCTTACGCTCCATCTTGCGAGCGCGACGTACAGCAGCAGCCTTTTCCCGCGCGCGCTTTTCCGATGGCTTTTCAAAATGACGACGAAGCTTCATTTCGCGATACACACCCTCACGCTGCAGCTTCTTCTTCAGCGCGCGTAGGGCCTGATCAACATTATTGTCGCGAACCATGATTTGCATAAAAAACTCAACTCCGCATCGAATCGGCAAAATGGCTTAAAACCGCCACTTTGAAAGGCTAAAAACGAAAATCGCCGCGTTCACAGGCGGCGTGTTGATGTGGCCCCTACCCATGTCGTCGCCAAATATCAAGCGGAAATGGCGCTTTTTGTGGGCTTGGTTGGTGTTTGAAGCCGCAGCTTGCTGGAAAACTATCCGCCTTTGTCCAATCGCCTAACACTTGCCCTAACGCCTTGTTCGTTTCATAATGCAACGCAACTGGCGAGCAGGAGAGCGCACATGGCCACCCAATTAATGTCGAATAGCAGGTATAGCGAGGCGGAGTGGACCGCGCGGCAAGAGCTTGCTGCCTGTTACCGGATATTTTCGATGTTCGGCTGGGATGAGCTTGTGTTCAACCACATTACGGTCAAGGTGCCGGATGAGGACGGCGCGTTTTTGATTAACCCTTATGGCATGCATTTCGGTGAAATTACCGCGTCGAGCCTCATCAAAATCGATATTGATGGCAACAAGATCGACGTCGATAACCCGTGGCACGTAAACAAAGCAGGCTTCGTCCAGCACAGCCTGTTCCATCGCACCTTGCCCGACGCACATGCGATCATCCACACGCACACCACCGCAACCGTTGCCGTGTGCAGCCTTGAGGGCGGCTTGCAACCAGTGAACTTTTACGCATGCAACTTCATGGGACAATTGGCCTATCATGACTTTGAAGGCGTCACCGTGCGCGAGGAAGAGGGTGCGCGGCTGGTCGAGCATCTCGGCGACAAGCGGATATTGATGCTGCGCAACCATGGCCCTGTCGTCATGGGCAAGACGCTCCCGGATGCCTTTATCAAATATTGGGCGCTCCAGCGCGCGTGCGAGCATCAGATGGCGACGCTCCAAATGGGTGCGCCTATCACAGTGTCGCCAGAGGTGATCGCCGTGCATCAGCGCGATTTGTACATGGCATCGCCCCCCGGCGGATCGGGCCGCGTTGAATTTGACGCAATGGTGCGTAAGGCCGACCAAATTGACAAAAGCTGGCGGGATTAAGATTGTGGGCATCCCCCTCCCGCTTGCGGGAGGGGTTAGGGGAGGGTAGAACCATAAAATGATACCGCGACATGCCCTCCCCCGGCCCCTCCCGCAAGCGGGAGGGGAGTGATGACCAAATTCACCGTCAACGACCGTCCGGTCCAATATAAGATGGACCCGCAAACACCGTTATTGTGGGCGTTGCGCGACGCGTCGAACTTGACGGGCACCAAATATGGCTGCGGCATTGGCGATTGCGGTGCATGCATGGTCGAAATTGATGGTGAGGCTATCCGTTCCTGCCTTGTGACCATAGCCGAGGCGGAGGGGCGCTTTGTCACGACGATTGAGGGCCTAAGCCGTGACCGGAGCCATCCATTGCAACAAGCGTTTGTGGCCGGCAATGTTCCACAATGTGGCTTTTGCATTTCCGGCGTTATTATGGCGGCGTCTGTGTTGCTGAAGAAAAATAGCAATCCCACCGATGCTGAAATTGACGTCGCGATCACCAACCTGTGCCGTTGCGGCATTTATCCACGGTTGCGCGGCGCGATCAAACGTGCGGGCCGTGTCATGCGCGGCGAAGAACGCATCGCCGCTGCCCCGCCGCCGGGTATCACCCCTGAAGACGCGGCACGCGCCGTGCCGGCTTTAACGGTCACGAAATAAGGGTTTAGCCCTCCAACTCAATATCCCAATAGAGCCAGTCGTGCCATGTCTCGTGCAGATGGTTCGGCGGAAATGCGCGGCCGCGGTCTTGTAATTGCCAGCTTGTCGGGCGGATCGCTGCCATGTTGAGTTGCATATGCGCCTGTTTTGGCGTGCGGCCACCTTTTTTAAGGTTGCAGTGCAAACAGGCGGTGGTGACATTTTCCCAACTGGTAATGCCGCCCAGACGACGTGGGACGATGTGGTCAAAGGTCAGATTGTCACCCGACCCGCAATATTGGCATTCGAACTTGTCGCGCAGGAACAGGTTGAAACGCGTGAATGCCGGATATTCCGACGGCTTCACATATTGGCGCAGCGCAATCACCGACGGAATTTTCATGTCCAGACTTGGACTATGCACATGCCGGTCATAGTTTGAGACAATGTCGACCTTGTCGAGGAAAACCGCCTTAATCGCGGTCTGCCATGGCCAGAGGCTCAGCGGATAATAGCTTAATGGCGTGTAATCCGCATTCAGCACAAGCGCAGGACAGTTTTCCGGGTGCCTTGCCCGGCCCGCCGCCTCGAAAGTTCCGGTATGCAACATCAGTCGAACCCTACTCCTTTTTTGTCATACATGCTTTAAGCTTATTAGCGTTACAGCATTCTGACAGTCGCCAACCTATTTACACATATTGTGACGTCAATAGGGTAAAGCTACTGAATGTGGTATAATTGGGGATAATTTTTTGACGGCATTGGACTTCATCTATTCCTATCTGGGCCAGATTGTGGTGCCGAAGGGCCCGGTGGTCACCAGATTTGCCCCGAGTCCCAACGGGCAGTTGCATTTGGGGCATGCCTTTTCGGCGCTGTGTGCCCATGAATTTGCGCGCGCCTTTGGTGGTCAGTTTCGCCTTCGGATCGAGGATATTGACGGGACACGCAGTCGGCCTGAGCATGTTCAGGCGATCCTTGCCGATATGCAATGGCTGGGGCTTGCGTATGACGGTGACGTGCAGTTCCAATCGCGACATACCGCCCGTTATGCGACCGCGCGTGACCGGCTGAACGCCGCTGGCTTGTTATATCGCTGCGGCTGCACCAGAGGGGACATCGCCGAAGCGTTAAAGCATAAGCCGGTGCCCCATGGCCCCGATGGTCCGCATTATCCGGGCACCTGCCGGGAGCAGCCCTTTTTGGGAGATGCTCCCTATAGCTGGCGGCTCGACGTAAAAAAGGCCGTGGACTTGGTAGGCCCGCTGTTGTGGATGGATTTGGCGGCGGGGCAGCAGTTTGCAGACCCCATGGCCTTTGGCGATGTCGTGCTGTGGCGCAAGGACGCGCCGGCATCTTATCATCTCGCCGCGACCGTTGACGATGCCGCCGATGGCATAACTTATGTGGTGCGCGGCAAGGACCTGTTCGCCTATACCGCCATACATCGGCTGCTGCAGAATTTGCTCGACTTGCCGGAACCAGTCTATTGGCATCACCCGCTCTTGCTGGATAGCGCGGACGAAAAGCTGGCCAAGAGCAAATCCTCACCCGCTTTGTCCGCCCGCTATTTGGCAGGCGAAAGCGGAACCGAACTTATGGATAATTTGCGTCACCGCACGCTTCCGCTTGGAATTTCCTTATCGGATGCCTAGATAGGGGCAACGGGGTATTGGCCCTGAACAAGGACTTGTCCCGATGACTATAGTGTTGGTTCTCCTCATCATTGGCGCTGCTGGTGCCGTGGCCTTTGCGTTAATCCGCGGATTGCATGCTTTTGCCAATTTGCGTCCGGCAGAACTGGATGAAACCGGTCTGCCCAAATCGCTGACGGTGCAAAACAAGATGATGTTTGCGCGCGTGAAGTGGCAGGCGATCACGATCGTGCTGCTTGCTGTTTTGGTACTTGTTGCCGGATCGCAATAAACAAAGCGCGCATGGTTAAGCTCAACAAAATTTACACGCGGACCGGCGATGACGGCACAACGGGCTTAGTCGACGGCTCACGTGTGTCGAAAACGGCGTCGCGGTTGCACGCGATTGGCGAAGTCGATGAAACCAATTGCGCGCTGGGCGTTGCGATCCAGTCATTGGCCACAGATGAGGGTGATACGCCCTTGGTGAATGAATTGCGCCGGATCCAAAACGACCTTTTTGATTTAGGTGCGGATATTGCGACGCCGGGGGAGAGTTTCGAACCTTCTCCTATGGAGCTGCGGATAATTGCGTCTCAGGTCGAATGGTTGGAGGCGGCGATAGATAATGCCAATGCGCAACTTCCGCCGCTGACCAGTTTCATCCTGCCGGGCGGTAGCTTACCAGCCACTCAGATGCATATGGCGCGGGTAACGTCGCGTCGCGCCGAGCGCGCACTTGTCGCCGCATCGCTGGACGTGGCGATCAACCCGCACGCGTTGCATTACCTGAACCGTCTGTCGGACTATCTCTTCACTTTGTGCCGTTTAATTAACGCACCGCGCGGCGGCGATATATTGTGGGTGCCGGGCGCATCGCGCTAGGGGCAGCTTTCGCGAGAATCACAATATGGGTGCGTAATACAGCCCATTATGCACTTGTGGCATTCTTTACCGCTTGCGCCCGCACGGCCCAAGCGATTCAATTACAAATCTATAATCGGCCTGCGCACGGGCGGTATCTGCATTTGATGCGCCTTCAACGCGGTCAGAAGGCAGAGCGCGCGGAAGACCGCATGCGAGGCGATACCATAATAAGGTAAAGCGCTGCGGTGCGGTTGCTGATGCGTCAATGACTTCGGCTGTTGAGACGGCCCATGTTTTTTGCTGGCCCGGGCGGCTCAATATGGTGAGCGATAGCGGCTGATCATTGTCCGTTTTCAAGAAAATCTGCGTTTCGCCTTCCCCCAAAACGGTTCCCGCGCTGTGAAAGGCGCTGCTCACGCTGGTAATGCGGCGCGGAGCATTAGCTTGGACAGCCTCCTTCGTGATGGCGCGGACGAGCGCATCGTTCGTTGTGCTAAATAAAGCCAACGCATTTGGCCGAGCCAGTTGGACTTCGCCGGGTCGACCGGTCACCTGTCGGCCAAACAGATATATGCGCTGTTTTTGAAGTTTGGGAATTCTTCCTTTCGCGTTTTTTGGCACATCGAGCAGGAAACGGACGCGCGGCGTGATACCGCCCTGGCCGCGAATCAATGCCATGACGTCGGCCTCAACCAGCACGCGTTCGAACGAAGCTGGGACACCTGCCGATTGTTCAGCAGACAGTTTTCGGACATTTCGAACGGTCACATCGACAATAAGAGGCGATATTACCACCAAATCGGCAATGTCTGAAAAGCTTGCCTGATCGGCCTCAATTACAAAGGAAGGCGGCAGGTCAAGTGGTGCTTGCGCCGATGTTGCCGCGCTGATGCTTAGTAAAATCAAGCATAAACCTGTTTTTGCATGAACGAATCGCATTCATTATCCTTTTCTTTGCCCGCCCGTGGACGCCATTTAGGCCTCTATCATATTGGAGGATATTGCCTACCCATCCATGAATTGCGTCTTAATAGCAGAATCCGGATTGCTAGGCCGGTAAGGGTTGGCTAATGCGTCGGTGAATCGAGCAAAAAAAAATGAATTCGATATCGCGGGGGGTGCATTGGGGGCATGGTCAAACATGCTTCATAATGTATTGTTTTGTTTTGAAGGTAGGAGAGTTGTTTCCGCATGGCATATGCTGATCAAGATGGGATGAGCACAAACCGTTTGGTTTCTGTCATCATTGTTATCCTACTTCACGCTTTCCTCGGTTATGCCTTGGTCACGGGCCTTGCGTATGACGCGGTCACGGTCATCAAGGAAAAAATGACCGTTGTAGACGTGAAGGAAGAAGAGCCACCCGAAGAAGAAGAGCCACCACCCGAACCCGAAAAGCAGATCGAGCCACCAGTTGTCTCGCCTCCGCCTTTGGTTCAGACGGTGACGCCGCCGCCAACAATCCGCACGGTTGCTACGCCGCCACCCTCTGCGCCGATTGTGCCTACGGCAGCGCCACCAGCACCACCTCCGCCGCCACCGGCAGGTCCATCCTCTGATGCGCGGCCGCGGGGCAACCCGGGCAATTGGGCCAACACGAACGACTATCCGTCGCGCGCGTTGCAGCAGGAGCGTGAAGGGACCACCGGCTTCCGCGTCACGATTGGCGTTGATGGTCGCGTCATCGACTGCACTGTCACGCAGTCCAGCGGTCACGACGATCTTGATGCGGCGACATGCACCAATGTTAAGCGTCGTGCGCGCTTTGAGCCCGCCGTTCGTAATGGTGAAAAGGTTCAAGGCACCTATTCGAACCGCGTACGGTGGCAAATACCGAAATAATTTTATGGCCCCGGCAAAGGAGGAGCCTTCGCGCCGGGTCTTTTTTGCTAGATAGTTCTATTTTTTGAGAGGTAGTTAAAATGTCGATTTTGTTTCTGACTGCGGCGGGTGCCGCAAACCCAGATGTGGCCGCACAATTCGGTCTTATCCCAGCGCTTAACGAAGGTGGTCCAATTTCATGGTCGATCTTCATCGTCATGGTCATCATGTCGATCTTTTCGTTTTACATCATGTTCACGAAGCTGTTCGAACAGCAAAAGGTGATGAACCAATATAAAGACGTCCGTGCGCAATTCTGGCGCGCTGCAACGCTTGAAGAAGGCGCTGCAAAGCTCGACAAGAACAGCGCATATCGTCAAGTCGTCGACGACGGCATTGCCGCGCAAAAGCAGCATGGCCTTTTGACTGACCCAATCGAAGCGCATGATTGGTTGCACGGCGCGATGGCCCGTTCAGAAGATTCGATCAACAACAAGCTGTCGAGCGGCCTGCCGTTCCTCGCAACGGTTGGTGCAACCGCTCCATTCGTTGGTCTGCTCGGTACGGTTATCGGGATCTATTCGGCGCTGATCAAAATCGGTATCGCGGGCCAGGCCGACATCGGCAAGATTGCTGGTCCAGTTGGTGAAGCATTGATCATGACCGCAATTGGTCTGTTCGTTGCTGTGCCTGCGGTGCTTGCCTATAACTGGCTTCAGGCCCGTAACAAGACAATCGCACGCAGCTTGGCAACCTTCTCGAATGACGTGCTTGGATACATCTCTTCGGGCGGCCGTGTGAAGCCTGTCTTTTCTGCAGTAGCAGGTAAGCCAGCGCCAGCAGCGGTTAAGAAGTAAGATTGGGTGAGGGCTGCGTTTGCGCGCAGCCCATCCGCCAGCATGAAGCTGGCGCTCGATTTTTGACCCAATTTAGTTAGAAGAGGATTGGCCAATGGCAATCAGTTCAGGAGGCGGCGGCGATGAAACGCCAATGTCTGACATCAACACAACGCCGCTCGTCGACGTCATGCTGGTGCTCCTCATCGTGTTCCTTATTGCAATTCCGGTTGCGATCCAGACAGTGAAGATGGACATTCCGATCATCAAGTTTGAACCCACCAAGGCAAAGCGTGAAAACGTATTGCTGTCGGTGACTACAACTGATGTTGCCGGACGTGACCCGGGTGATCCGGCGTATGAAGGTGCAAACCCCGGTGGTGAATGCCGCATTTACTGGAACGTTACCCCAGTCGATTCGACCGAACTGGTGGATCGCGCTGCAAAGCATCTGAAGGCTGAGTTTGAAAAGCTGGGTGGCCCAGAAGCCGCCGCCGCCGGACAAATCTTACCTGAAATGTTGCCTGAGGCGCATATCCGTGGTGACATTAACACGCCCTATCGTTGTATCGGTGGTGCAATTTACACCATGCAAATGGCTGGGTTCGCGCGCGTTGGCTTCATTTCGTCGCCATTTGAAAACGCGAATGTCCAGTAAGCAATTTAAGGAGCAATCATCATGGCAATGAGTGGCGGTAAAGATGATGGCCAGCCGATGATGGAAATGAACACGACGCCGTTGATCGACGTCATGCTCGTTCTCCTCATCATGCTGATGATCACCATCCCCCCGGTTTCGCACGCCGTAAATATTGACCTTCCGGTTAATGACCCAAATCAACCACCTCCGGAAGTTCCGATCGATCCTGTGATCAACAAGATCATCATTCTGCCGGACAGCACCATCCAATGGAATGGCACAGCCGTGACATTGCAGCAGATGGAGCAATATCTGGTTCGGACGCGGTCGATGAAACCTGAGCCGGAGCTTCAGTTCCAGCCAGCCCCAACGGCGCCATATGACACCGTGGACAAGGCACTGGTCTCTGTAAAGCGCAGCGGCATTACGAAGTTCGGATTTGTCGGCAACGAACAATATCGCGTCTTCGGTAAGGCCACGCGTGACGGACGTTAGTCTCTAGGACGTCGAACTAATCGACATGGAAAGGGGCGGTGCCGAAATGCGCCGCCTTTTTCTTTGGCTTATGTGCCGCGCCGGGGTCTGAAACGCGGGGCCATGGGTTTTTGGGCCTTAAAGGGCGGCAAAAGCCGGATCGGTCGATCCAGCTTCAACACCCCGCATTCCTAAAGACAAAACCCCGTCGCTCCAGCGGAGGCTGGAGCCTATCTCGCTTAGCCGGTTAGCGCCGTGCTTGGACGATAGACGGGATAGGCCCCAGCCTGCGCTGGGGCGACGGTGTGTTTGGAGCCGGTGCAGCGGTGGCGTTCGATGTGGGTAGCTTCCGAATGGCTCGCACGAAGACCTCAAGAGCATGAAGGTAATTATGTGCGTCGCTCCAGCGCAGGCTGGAGCCTATGTCGCCTGTCGGCTTAAACTCGCCTTTCGGGCTAAGCCGACAAGCATGATGGGTCCCAGCCTGCGCTAGCACAACGCGGGCTTTGACTAAAAGGTCACACTAAAGTCTCACCTAAATCGACATGTCACCGTCCTGTTTGGCCGATTACATGCCCTTGCAGCCATTGGGCGGTCGGCGATGTTGCGCACGCAGGCTGACAGACCAAATCCTACATTGCAAGCGGGTTGACCTGCTATGGGCCAAAGCGACGGGACTTTAACGAATGCATATTGCCGACAATCGGCGGGTTTTACTTCCCGCGGGAAAGCCGCGTCATCAATATGGCGGCCCGCTTCGCTTGACGCTTGATACTGGCGAGGTCGACGGTCTCGCCGGGAGAGTGGTCGCCCTTGCTGTAAACGCCGAGGCCCACAAGACCATCCAGTTCATTGGCGACGAAGCTGATATCGCCAGCACCGCGCTTCAACGGGTCAAGCACAGGCTGTTCGGCAAGGCCAAGGTCGCGGTTGACAGCATTAAGACCAGCCAGAAGCGCCTTGTTCCCATCCGTCGGCGCCATCGCGGGATAGCTTCCCGGGTCGAAGCTGATCGTCGCTTTCGTTTTGGGGGCCGATGCGGCGACAATATCCAGCATCTTTGTGCGGACACGTGCGCTTTGTTCTTCGGACAAAGTCCGGAAATCGCCGCGCGCAATGGCCACGCCGGGAATGATATTGGTCTTGCCCTTCGCATTGACGCGGACGCCATCTGTATCAAAGTTCACTTCCTGCCCGGCTGCAACCAGGCCGACGTTAAACGTCAGGTTCTGCTCTGGCAGTTCCGTACGGAACCGGTGCAGGATGCGCGCAAGTTCAAAAGCCGCGCCATCGCCATAAGTGGTGTCGAATATCAGGGAGCTGTGTCCCGTGACGCCGGACACTTCCAATTTCCAACTGTTCGACGAACGCCGCGATATAACGCCCATATCCCTGCCGTTTTCAATAGAAAGCCCTTCAAAATCGAGCGCCACGTCGGCGGTTTTCCCCGCTGCGATCAACGGCGCACGTGTGATGTCAATCGGGTCGCCGGCATCTTCTTCATCCCCCGTCATATGGATTTCTATGCTGGCGTCCTTCAATGTGCCTGCCGCTTGCATCGCGCGCAAAGCAGACACGATCACGACCATGCCGCCCTTGTCATCGCCTGCACCCGGGCCAATCGCTTGTTCGCCATTGCGGACAAAGGTCTGGAACGGGCTATCTGCCTCAAATACCGTGTCGAGATGGGCAATGAGCAACAGTTTCTTCGTGCCCTTCTTACCCGCCTTGGTCGCGACGAGATGCCCCGAACGACCCGCTTTTGCCATATCGATCCATTCGACCTTGAAGCCCAGCGGCTCCAGCTCGGCTCGCATCATGTCGCCGACGGTCTTTACGCCGGGGAAGTTCATGGTGCCCGAATTCTGGTTCACCAGCTTTTCAAGCAGAGTGATGGATCGTTCATATTCCGCGTCGACGGTCGCGACCATTTTGGTTTCGGGTGCAGATAATTTGGCATGCGCCACGGGTGAAAGGGCGACGAGGGCAATGCTGCTGCACAGCATGAAGGCACGGAATTTCATGATACACTCCCGATTAAGACCCGCATGATGTGCCGTGCTTTGCCGATTGAGGCAAGGGCGTTGAACAGGCCGATTTTACGCGGGATTTTTGTCCGACAGAATATGTTCCAAAATGAAATGCGGGACAGTGAGCGTGGATATCAAAATGAAGGCGGTCCGGATGATGCCCATGTCAGCGGGAACATCGCCCTGATACAGGAACATCACTACACCCAGGCCCAATGACAAAGCGAATACCGCGCAAATGATAGCGGTCTTCTTCAATGGTGACAGGTCTCCTGTCTCGCGTAACGCGTCGGCCATATGCCGCGGTGAATGGAGGCCGCAAAAGAATATCGCAAATGCCACAAGTGGCGGCAGGAACAAGGCGGCGACGATGCAGGCAAGCACCTCCAACGCGCTTTGCTTGTCATCATGGCGGAATGCCCAATAGGCGAAAACGAGGCTGCCCAATGCCGCCGGAACCGACGCCGCGCCAAGCAATGCGGCGATCACTGCGCCATTATTGCTACCCGTCAGCGCTGCGAATATCATGGCGACATCGTCAGGGCTGGCAAGCGCGGGCAATGCTACCAAAGCCCATCCGACCATCATGGCCAGAAACGGGTCAACTCCGCCGCGCCAGTCGCGGCTGAAATGGACGATTGAAATGATGAGAAACGAGATGAGCGCAAGCTCAGGAAGTAATATCCATAAGAACACCATAGCGGCTGCGCAGAGCAGATAACCGCCAATGATCCTTATTTTACCAGTGATGCCTTTCTGCCCGAAATGGGCCGCGGCGATTTCAACATCGAGCGTTCCGTGCGGGATTCCTGCAAGTACGATTGCAACAGCAGCCAGCATATTGATATGCGGGCTGTTCATGCCGCCCCAAAAGCGATCAATGATAACCAGCAGCAATGTAGCCACCGGTAACGCAAACAGGCGCAACATTTTTGGAAATGTTGCGCCTGTAGAATGCGAGTATAAAATTGTAGTCATATTGGAGTGTACGCCACCGAAGCGGCGTACGTCCAGTGCTTAACCTTAGGTCTTATCGCCATATTCAGCTTGCGATTTGCGTACTGCGATCATGTAGATCAAGACGCCAACGCCGGCCTTTGCGATCAAGTCAGCGATTGTGTAGCCGACTTGCACACCCACGGTTACGTCAGAACCGCTCAGGTTGGTGTAAGGGATCATGTATACGATCGGGTAGAAACCCCATGATGCGAAGGTCAGCAAACGTGCCTTCTTCACCAATTCGCGCACATTTTCTGGCTGGCTGTTGATCGATGCGCCGAGACCGGCAAACAGTTGCCACATGATGTAGACAAAAGGAATTGCCGACAATGTGCCCCACAATACGCGGGTTGGAATGTCGGTTGCGATTTCACCTGGGTAGCCCAGGATGATCATCAGCGCTGCTGCGCCGCCAAGCTTGATCGACTTCGATACGGTTTCGTCTTGGCTCAAGCGCATCACGAGGATGAGCTCGATCAACAACAATGGCACGGTCAGCAACCAATCGACATAACGATAGGCATCGTTAAATGCATAACCGCTTGCGGCCACTATACCGCCTTCAACGGTATATGCACCTTCCCAGCTTTCGAAAATACGGAAATAATGATATGCGGCAATGGCAGTAACCAAGCCGGAAATGGTCAGCGCGGTCTTGTAGGCTGGGGCTACTTGCGAGCGACCTAACCACAAAAACAGCGTTGCTGCTGCCATAGTGGCAAATGTAAATGAGAATGCATTATAGACCAATGAATATTGGCCAAAAGTTAGATTTTCCACGTTTTTTCCCCCTTTTGGCGACACCCGTAAGGGCGCCGGGAGTTAGGATGTTAACCTATGCATTAGATGTGTCAACCCATCCTTTATACCATGTTTTTCCTATATTGTCGCAAACCGGCGGTCAGCGGAAAAAGGGTAGGTTGAGGTCGCCATGCACAGATTGGCGAGTTAGGAGGCAGTGCAATTTGTCTGTTCTTGAACATAACAAATCGCGGCTGGACGCCCTGATCTCGAACAGTCCGATAGCATCGGTCGTTAGTGATCCGCGTCAGCGTGATAATCCAATCATTGCCTGCAATGCAGCCTTTATTGCGCTAACGGGATACGCCGAACATGAAATCATTGGCCGGAACTGCAAATTTTTGGCTGGCCCAGCCACTGAGCCATGGTTGAGTGAAACAATAAGCAGCGCGGTTCAACGTCACACGCCAGTCCTTGTCGAAATCCTCAATTACAAGCGCGATGGAACACCCTTTCGCAATGCGGTGCTCGTTGCGCCTATATTTGACGAAGCGGGCGATCTTGAGTTCTTTCTAGGCTCGCAGGTCGAACTGGAAGCCGGCGCGCCAATGTCGCATGAGAACCGCCGTATCGCCGCGGTATCGGCGGTGAAGGCATTGTCACGGCGGCAACGCGAGGTGCTGGCCGAAATGGCGCTTGGGCATCTCAACCGGCAAATTGCGTTCAGGCTTGGTGTCAGCGAGCAGACTGTCAAAATGCACCGGGCATTATTGATGGAAAGATTGGGCACTGCCACCTCTGCCGATGCCATTCGCATTGCGGTCGAAGCCGGACTGTAAACAGGTCCTTTTGTCCGCAAGACACATCTCCGAACGGTGACGAAATGGAACATTCGGGCTTGGAACCGATTACGCTTTCACGAAACAATTACGTGAAAAGAGAATCTTATGAAAAGTCGGATATTTTTAGCAGGTATTGCGCTTGCTGCCCTCACCCCTGCTATGGCCTCTGCGCAGGACGATGGTTGTCGCCGTGACGGCAATGGCCGTATCATTGGTACAGTCGTTGGCGCAGGCGCAGGCGGCGTGCTTGGCAATGTGATTGCTGGGCGTGGCGACAAGACCGAAGCCTCTATAATCGGCGCGGTCGTCGGTGCGGTCATTGGCAATCAGGTGTCCAAATCGAACCGTGGCGACTGCCGCACGGCTTTCGGCTATTATGACGAACAAGGCCGCTGGCATGCAACGGGCGTTAGCGCAAACGAAGCCCGCGGCTATTATGACCGCAATGGCAGTTGGGTTGAAGGCCAACCAAACGGATATTATGACAATGGCCGATGGGTCGTGGCGAACGGCGACGGCGCAAACGCAGGCTATGTCGATCGTGACGGCTATTGGGTTCCGGCATCATCCGTCGGCTATTATGACCGCAACAATCGTTGGGTAGGTGGCACGGCGACGGGCTATTATGACTCGAACGGCCGTTGGGTCGCAGGCCCCACACAGGGACGGTACGATGCCCGTGGCCGCTGGATTGTAGGTGACACGGCATATGCGAATGAGAACAGCGCCAATTGGAATGCGGTGGAACAGCCAGGATATTATGATAGCAACGGCCGCTGGGTCGCTGGCCGTGCATATGGCTATTATGACTCGCGGGGACGCTGGGTTTCGACACGTGAGGGTAGTTATCAGAACAATGATAACCGTCCGAACAACCAATATCGTCCGGGCACGGGGCAATATGACCTAAACCAAATGCCCATGGACATTGCGAGCCGGATTAGCTGGATGCGGGAATATATTCGAAATTCGGTGCAATCACAGCAAATGAGCCGGGCAAGTGCGCAATATGCGCGGCGTGAGCTGACCGCGATTGAGGCGCAGAACCGCCAGTTCAACCGGGACGGTCGATTTACGTCACGTGAAGAGCAAACGATACGGCGACGTTTGGACCAGCTGACTAGGCGCTTTGAACAAAGCGAACGTCAAGCGCGCAACAATTAGGGTCAGGACCACATAAAACCAAAAAACAAGGCCCGGCAGTCCCTCAACTGCCGGGCCTTTAGCACTGATCCGATGCGTTAGGATCAGTAGCTATAGTACATGTCGAACTCGACTGGGCTTGGCGTCATTTCCCAACGGGCGACGTCTTCCATCTTGAGTTCGATATAGCTTTCAATCTGGTCCTTGGAGAACACGTCACCCTTTAACAGGAAGTCGTGATCAGCGGCCAGTGAATCGAGCGCTTCGCGAAGTGAGCCGGCAACGGTTGGAACTTGCGCGAGTTCTGCCGGTGGGAGGTCATACAGGTTCTTATCCATGGCTTCGCCTGGGTGGATCTTGTTCTGAATACCGTCGAGCCCCGCCATGAACAGCGCCGCATAGCACAGATACGGGTTAGCCATTGCGTCTGGGAAGCGCACTTCGACGCGCTTTGCCTTGGCACCGGCACCATAAGGAATACGGCATGATGCCGAACGGTTACGCGCGGAATATGCGAGTAACACAGGCGCTTCATAGCCGGGAACCAGACGCTTGTAGCTGTTGGTGGTCGGGTTGGAAAATGCGTTGATCGCCTTGGCGTGCTTGATAATGCCGCCAATGAAAAACAGGCACATTTCCGACAGACCAGCATAGCCGTCGCCCGCAAAGAGCGGTGTTTTGCCTTCCCAGATCGACAAATGGGTGTGCATGCCCGAACCGTTATCTTCCTTGATTGGCTTTGGCATGAACGTTGCGGTCTTGCCATAAGCGTGCGCCACCTGATGCACGACATATTTGTAGATCTGCATACGGTCGGCGGTCTGCGTTAGCGTGCCGAAAGTCAGGCCAAGCTCATGCTGGGCCGCGGCAACTTCATGGTGATGCTTGTCGCACGGCAGGCCCATTTCCAACATGGTCGAAACCATCTCGCCACGGATGTCCATAGCGCTGTCGACAGGTGCGACGGGGAAGTAACCGCCTTTGGCGCGCGGGCGGTGGCCCATATTGCCGCTTTCATATTTTGTGCCGCTGTTTGTGGGCAGTTCGATATCGTCAATCTTGTAATAAGACGTGTTGTAGCTGTTTTCAAAACGCACATCGTCGAACATGAAGAATTCGGCTTCTGGACCGACATAGATGGTGTCGCCAATGCCCGTGGTCTTCAAATAAGCTTCGGCGCGCTTGGCGGTCGAACGCGGGTCGCGGCTGTAAAGCTCGCCTGTCGATGGCTCAACAATGTCGCAGAAGATGATCATCATTGGCGTTGCCGAGAATGGATCCACATATACTGCGTCCAGATCAGGCTTCAGGATCATGTCGGATTCGTTGATTGCTTTCCAACCCTCAATCGACGAGCCGTCGAACATCAGGCCGTCTTCCAACTCATCTTCGCCAATGACGCCCGCGCACATCGTCAGATGCTGCCATTTGCCCTTGGGATCAGTGAAGCGCACATCGACCCACTCGATTTCCTCATCCTTGATGCGCTTGATGATGTCTTTGGCTGAAGTGCCCATAATGCGTTCCTTCTTTCGCTTGTCTTTCTTAAGTGATTTGGATTTTTTAGACGGCATCATTATCGCGTTCGCCGGTGCGGATGCGCAGCGCAGTCTCAACGGGAATAACGAAAATCTTGCCATCACCAATACGGCCAGTTTGCGCGGCGGCGGCGATCGCTTCAACAACGCGGTCAGCAAGGCCGTCTTCCACTACAACCTCAAGCTTTACCTTAGGCAGGAAGTCGACGACATATTCTGCGCCGCGATATAATTCGGTATGGCCCTTTTGACGGCCAAAGCCCTTGGCTTCGGTCACGGTGATGCCAGATACGCCAACTTCGTGCAGCGCCTCTTTCACTTCGTCCAGCTTGAACGGCTTGATGATCGCTTCGATCTTTTTCATGGCATTTCCTTATATGGCGCGTGAGGCATAGTCTCCGCGCGCACGGATGATAGCTACTACTTATCAAGTATCGTGCCAGATCGGGTGGCGCACAAACGGCGGATTTTTAGGCGATTGCGGCCATGGCATCTGCCTAAATTTTAGGCAGATGCCAGATTCATGGGCAGCAGATTTTACTTGACCGCCCTTTTTGCGCCTCCGCTCAAGGCCGCGTCATTCGCCTTGGCATAATGCGCGCGGCTGACCACATAAGCGCGCATTTGTTCGGCCTCTTTTGGACTGAGCACGCTGCTAAAGCTGACCATGCCGTTGCTTTTCAAGATGCCGTCGATGACAACCGATTTCCACGTTGCAGCATCGGTAATCGTGCCGGATTTGCGTAAGTCAGGCAGCACGCCGTTGCCAACCGCGCCGGGGCCGTGGCAGACGAGGCAATAGCGTTGATAGTTTGATCCGCCCGCTGCGATATCTGCTGGCGTCCCGAACTGCTTGGTCGGATTCCACACATAAAGCGGGGTTTCCGGCAAGGCGGGCAAGGCAACTTTGCCGCCCAATTTAAGCACGATCAAGCGCGGCAAGTTTGGCACCGATGCGCTGGTCGCCCCAGCATAGCCCGACACCAAGGGAAAAGCACCGCCCTTGCTGGTAAGGAATGCCACATATTGTTCGCCATCCACAGTATAAGTTGACGCGCCAGAGAGCACACCTGACTGCACATTGATGTTGAGCAATTGCTTGCCCGTATCCGCCGCATAAGCGCGAAACTCACCCATCGCCGTGCCTTGGAACACCAGATTGCCGGCAGTGGTCATCGTTCCGCCATTCCATGATGCGGGATGGTCAACGGTCCATTTGGCCTTGCCGGTTTTGGGGTCAAACGCCACCAATTTGCCAGTCGTGGCGGCCTTCACCGCTTTGACGAAATTGATATCATCGGGCAAATCCGCCGTCGCCATCGCGCCGCCAGTATTAAAACCAAGCTTTTTGCGCTCCATCTCATTGGGTGCCATTGGCGGCAGATACGCGCCGCCGATATATAAAGCAGGAATATAGACAAGGCCGGTGGCGGGATTAAAGCTCATCGGGTGCCAATTATGCGCGCCAAGCGCGGACGGGTTCGCCATATACAGCTTGCCGGTTTTTTCATAGCGCGCGTCTGGATTTTCAATCGGACGTCCGGTTTTCAGGTCGTACCCGGTCGCCCATGTAATGCCGTCAATGAACGGGTTGGCGGACAGCAATTTGCCATTCAGCCGGTCAATCGTGAAGAAAAATCCGTTTTTGGGTGCGTGGTAGAGAACTTTGCGTTCTTTGCCGCCCCGCGTTTCGGTGGCCAAGATGATCGGCTGCGTCGCGGTATAGTCCCAGCTTTCGGCAGGTGTTTCCTGATAATGCCAGACATATTCGCCGGTATCGGGTTTCAGCGCGACGATCGAGGACAGGAACAGATTGTCGCCTTCGCCATTTGACCGGATGCCGTGGTTCCACGGGTTGCCATTGCCGACGCCGAGATACAACTGATCCAGTTCGGCATCATAGACAATCGCGTCCCACACGGTCCCGCCGCCACCGCTTTCACGCCAGTCACCCTTTTTCGGTTTTGCGCTCCACGTTTTGGTCGCTGCGGTTTTCAGGATTTCGTCGCTGGCGGCGTTGTCCGGCTCGCCCTTAGGATTGGGGGTGGTGTAGAATCGCCATGCCTGCTTTCCGGTCGCTGCATCATAAGCCGTGACATAGCCGCGTGCGCCAAATTCAGCGCCGCCAAAGCCAATGACGACCTTGTCCTTCACCACACGCGGGACGCCCGTGATGGTGCCGTTCGATTCCAGATCAAGCGTTTGCGCGCTCCAATTCTGCTTTCCGGTGCTGGCATCAAGCGAGATCAGGCGACCGTCGATGGTGCCAACAAAGACGCTACCTTTCCAGAAGGCGACGCCGCGATTGACAACGTCGCAGCAGGCTTTGACGCCGCGCGCTTTGTCGACTTCGGGGTCGAAGCTCCATAATGGCTTGCCCGTTTTGGCATCATAGGCGAAAACTTTCGACCAAGCGGTGGAGACAAACATCTTGCCATCGACCACCACCGGCGTTGCTTCTTGGCCGCGCGCATCGGGTAAGTCGGCAAACCACGCTATCCCTAAATCTTGCACATTGCTGTCGTTAATCAACTGCAACGGGCTGTGCCGTTGTTCATCATAATTGAAGCCGGTCATCGCCCAGTTGGACCCATCACCACCGGTTTTCAAATAATCACCGTCAATCGCGGCAAAGGCTGAAATGTCGGAGTCCACCGCAGATTTTTGGCAGGAACCCAGCATCAATGCCGCGCTTAGGAATGCCGCTGCGGCCAAAAGCTTTTGTGTCATATTCTCTCTCCCCGAAAGGAGAGGCTATGCCGATGCCGCGCGCACGTCCAGTGTGAATGTAATCGGCGGATTAAATTATCTGCTGAATGGCAGTTTTCATTTCGGACGCGGCCTTGTCGTAAACGCGCGCCCGCAGATTGCCGACGGTCTCTTCTGAAGAACTTGCGAGCGAACCCCCGCCGAAGGGCGGTGCGGGGTCATATTCGAGTGCCAATTGGATTGTTCTTGCGACATCCTCGCCAGAGATTGCCGCAATCAGGTCAAGCGCGAAATCAATGCCTGAGGTGACGCCGCCGGCCGTGATCAGATTGCCATCACGCACGACGCGCGCTGGCTTGTGCGTTGCGCCGAACAGGGGAAGCAATTGCGTATAGGCCCAATGGCAGGTTGCCTTTTTGCCTCGAAGCAGCCCTGCCGCGCCGAGGATGAACGCGCCAGTACACACGCTAGTTATATGATCGGCGCCCTTGGCCTGTTGGCGCACGAAATCGACGATGGCTGTGTCCACAATCGCATCGCGCACGCCGTGGCCGCCGGGTACGCATAATATGTTCGCTTGCGGGCAATCGGCAAAGCCGGAGCGCGGCAGGATTGAAAAACCGCAGTCGGTCGTCACGGCTTGTCCGTCTTTGCTGACAACATGCACTTGCGCGCCGGGTATGCGCGACAAAAACTGCACTGGCCCGGTAAAATCGAGCTGCGTAACATTGTCGAATAGGACGAAAACGATGTTCATATTGCCGCGCGTTGTAGCCGTTTAGATAAGCTCAATCGCAAGCGCTGTCGCTTCGCCGCCGCCAATGCACAAGGACGCAACGCCGCGTGTCTTGCCATGGCGTTGCAGCGCCGCGACCAGGGTTGTGATGATCCGCGCGCCCGACGCGCCAATGGGGTGGCCAAGCGCAGTAGCGCCGCCATGCACGTTAATCTTGTCATGCGAGATGCCAAGATCGTGCATGGCAAACATGGCGACACAGGCAAAGGCCTCGTTCACTTCAAACAGGTCCACATCACCGATGGTCCAACCCGCTTTTTCCAAGCATTTGTTGATCGCGCCGACTGGTGCAGTGGTGAACGCCGATGGTTCCTGTGCATGGGCGGCATGGGCCACGATACGTGCGATGGGGTTTTGTCCTTTGGCGTCGGCGACCGACTGACGCGTCAGGACAAGCGCCGCCGCACCATCGGAGATGGATGAGCTGGTTGCCGCCGTTATCGTGCCGTCCTTGGCAAAGGCCGCTTTCAACGTCGGGATTTTATCGGGCATGCCCTTGCCGGGTTGTTCGTCCGTGTCGACAATGACATCGCCCTTGCGCGTGGCAACGGTCACGGCGACGATTTCCTGCTTGAACGCGCCATCGGCAATCGCTTTTTGTGCGCGGCGTAGCGATTCAATCGCATACGCATCCTGCGCCTCGCGGGTCAGTTGATACGCATTGGCGGTGTCTTGCGCGAATGTGCCCATGGCGCGGCCAGCCTCATAGGCGTCTTCAAGGCCATCGAGGAACATATGGTCATAGGCCGTGTCATGCCCGATGCGCGCGCCGCTGCGGTGCTTTTTCAGTAAATAGGGCGCGTTGGTCATGCTTTCCATGCCGCCTGCGATGACATAATCGACCGACCCTGCGGCGAGAGCCTCGCTGCCCATGATGACAGTCTGCATGCCTGAACCACATACCTTGTTCACCGTCGTTGCTTGCACCGATTTGGGCAAGCCAGCCTTGATCGCCGCCTGACGGGCAGGGGCTTGGCCCAAGCCTGCGGGTAGGACGCAACCCATGTAGATACGCTCAATATCTGCGCCATCGACCCCTGCGCGTTTCACCGCCGCCTTCACCGCCGTCGCGCCAAGGTCGGTTGCCGAAACGTCAGCCAATGCCCCCTGCATCGCGCCCATTGGCGTGCGGGCATAAGACAGGATTACAACGGGATCGGCTTGGTGCATGGGAGATTCCTTTGGTTTCGATTTTGACGTCTTATAGGCCGCCGGGCCATCAAAAACAAATGTGAATCACCCCTATTGCCGCTTTAGAACAGCGCCTTCAAATCGCGTTTCAGGATCTTGCCATTGGCGTTGCGCGGCAAAGTATCCTGCGTGAAGATGATCTTTACCGGCACCTTGAACTTCGCCAGACGTTCGCTGACATAGTCACGAAGCTCCTCCTCAGTGGCCGTCATGCCAGGTGCCAAATGCACGACGGCTGCGGGTTCTTCGCCCAGGGTCTGGTGCGGTATGCCCACCAAGGCAGCATCGGTAACGGCAGGATGTTCGTAGAGGATGTTTTCGACTTCGGACGAATAGATATTCTCGCCGCCGCGAATGATCATGTCCTTGGCGCGGTCAACGATGAAGCAGAAACCTTCTTCATCTACGCGCGCAAGGTCGCCTGTTCTTACCCAGCCATCGACAAAGGTTTCGGCGGTGGCGTCGGGGCGGTTCCAATATCCTTTAACGATTTGCGGGCCGCGTGCCCATAATTCGCCAACCGCACCAACGGGCAATTCCGTCATGCCGTCCTCGGACATGATTTTTAGGTCGGATACAGCAACCGCCGGGCCGCAGCTATCCGGGCGGTTGAGATAATCTTCGGCTACATGAGAAGTTACCGTCGCCATGGTTTCGGTCATGCCCCAGCCATTGCCGGGGAACGCGCCGAAGATTTCGTAAATCTTGCTCACCAATTCCGGCGCAGATGGCGCACCGCCATAGCTGATCGCGTCGATGGAGCTGAGATCATATTTTTCGCGGTCGGGATGCTCGAGTAACTGCCACGCGATGAAGGGCACGCCGCCCGTGGCATTGATCTTCTCGCGCTCGATAACCTCGAACGCCTTCACGGTATCCCATTTGTGCAACAATATGATTTTGTGGCCCGCCTGAATGGTGGGGATCATCGATGCAGAACAGGCGGTGACGTGGAACATCGGGATCACAAGCAACGAAGCCCGAATGCTTGGGTCAGGCAGAGCATCGCCACGACGCAATATGGTCGCCGCGCCGGAATAAGCGCTGGAAAGGCCATTGGTGAGCAAATTGCGGTGGGACCCCAGCGCCCCTTTGGGTTTGCCGGTTGTGCCGCTGGTGTAGAAAATCGTGACGGCATCATCCGGCGCGATTGCTACATCGGGCAGCGCTAGGTCGGGCAAATCAGAATAACCTTTTGGTCCGCCAATCACATTTTCGAGCGGAATAGCAGGCTCTGCCATCGCGGCCCCACCGCCACGCGCAACCATCACATGCTTTAGCGCGGGCATTTCGGATGTGTGCGGCGCAATGCGGTCCCAGCGTTCAGCATCGCAGATTAAAACCGCAGCGCCCGAATCGGCCATGCCAAAGGACAGTTCTTCGCCCGTCCACCATGCGTTCAACGGCACAACAATCGCGCCAGTCACGGCGGCGGCGAAAAAGGCAACAGGCCATTCGGGCAGGTTGCGCATGGCAAGGCCTACGCGGTCACCCTTTTCAACGCCGCATTCTTGTAAAGCCTGCGCCAATGACGCAACGGCGCGGTGCCACGCGTCATATGTGACGCGCTCATCTTCATACACCACAAATTCGCGGTCACCGAATGATGCCTTGGCTTGTCCGGCAAGCACGGCCAGATTGGGCACAGCATTTTTCCAGACGCGCGTTGGCACGCCTTCAATCACAGCAGTTTCCATTTCAAATGGCATACCCGGTGCGCACAAGGCGGCCTTTACCTGATCACGGGTCATCACGGGCCAGCCCGCAGGTGGCGTCCATTTTTTGCCTGCCTCGATCATATTCTCTCCCTTCAAATCGCCACGCTTTGCGCATGTTCGCAATGTCGATACGCCAAAATGGTTTCAATGTGCAACGCTTCGCGCTAGCAATTCATCAACTGGTTAAAGGGAGAGAGAAATTGACCGCAAATATGCAGACTGTGCTCGAAAAACAGCGCGCCGCGTTTACCGTCGCCATGCCGGAACCGATGTCGGTGCGCCGCGACCGTATTGACCGCGCGATTGCGTTGCTGATCGACCATGCCGAAGATTTTGCAAAGGCCGTTTCGGCGGATTTCGGCCATCGCAGCCGCGAACAGACGCTGTTGACCGATATCATGCCTTCGGTCAGCGCGATGAAGCATGCCAAGAAGCATTTTGAAAGCTGGGCCAAGGGCGAGAAGCGCAAACCGACCTTTCCATTAGGCTTGATCGGGGCCAAGGCCGAAGTCGTATTTCAGCCTAAGGGTGTGGTCGGCGTCGTTGCGCCGTGGAACTTCCCTGTTGGCATGGTGATGGTGCCCATGGCTGGTATCC
>Ga0208595_1000131_pt1 | contig 27908 bp, 24 predicted proteins | sample LakMenEpi28Jun11_FD_150742 | JGI IMG/M metagenome (GOLD analysis project Ga0208595, IMG submission 150742) | Freshwater microbial communities from Lake Mendota, WI - 28JUN2011 deep hole epilimnion (SPAdes) | ecosystem: Environmental > Aquatic > Freshwater > Lake > Epilimnion/Euphotic zone ...
CCCGCCACAACCATTTTGTACAATGCGCGCTCATTGCGGTCGGCCAACACGTTTTTCATTGCGCGAAAATCGCTTTTGTAGACTTTGACGTCTTCAAATTGCGCCCGTGCTTCGGCCTCTGTCACGCCGACGCTGGCGATGGGTGGATTGCTGAACACTGCGGTTGGAATACAATCATAATTCACAGTGCGCGGATTGTTACCGAAAACGCTGTCGGCAAAGGCATGCCCCTCACGGATCGCAATCGGGGTTAGTTGCACGCGGTTGGTGACGTCGCCAACGGCATAGATGCTAGGGATATTGGTGCGGCTGTCGTCGCCAACCTTCACCGACCCGTCTTTACCAAGGTCAACGCCGACATCCTCCAGGCCAAGCCCTATTGTATGCGGCGTGCGCCCGATGGCCCACAACAGCAAATCGGTCTCGATCACCTCTCCATTGTCGCCCTCGATCAAAAGCGTGCCATTGTCTTGCTTGGTCACCGATTTGATGCCGAAATGGAAACGGATATCGATGCCTTTTTGGCGGCTGAGGTCAACCAGCCTGTCGACAATCTCGTGGTCATAGCTCCGCAACACACGATCGCCATGTGTCACAAGCTTAACTTGGACACCCAATTCATTGAAAATACATGCAAATTCATTTGCGATATAACCACCACCCGCAATCACGGCGCGCTTGGGCAGTTCAGGTAAGCTGAAAACTTCGTTTGACGTGATCCCATGGCCAGCCCCCGGAATTTCAGGGACCGAAGGCCAAGCACCCGTTGCAATCAGGATATTTGCCGCGGTAATATTTCGTCCGCCGGAAAGTTGAACGCTATTTGGGCCAGTCACGCCTGCGCGTTCGCGAAAAACCTCAACCTTGTTGTTGCCGAGCGTCTGGCCATATAGGCCTTCCAAGCGGTTGACCTCCGCAGCAACATTGTCGCGCAGAACGTTCCAGTCGAATGTCGCGCCTTGGGTGTTCCAGCCAAAACGTTTTGCGTCATGCAAATCTTCGGCAAAATGGGATCCATAGACCAGCAGCTTTTTGGGCACACAGCCGCGAATGACACAGGTGCCGCCAACGCGATGCTCCTCCGCCACAGCAACGCGGGCACCATGCGATGCCGCGATACGTGCGGCACGAACGCCGCCGGAGCCTGCGCCAATGACGAAGAGATCATAGTCAAAATCAGCCATATTCAGTTCTTTCCTGTGTCCCCGCAATATGGGAGCACGCTCATTCAATTACCAACGGGAGTTATCGCTTTGCGTTATTGAGCAAATGCCGATCGTTCAAATATCGCCAAGCGCCGCCGCAATCAGCGCCGAGGTAGACGGATCAAACCCGCTTGGGCCATTGTCGCTGATGCTTTTGGCGATTTGCTTGCCCAGTTCAACGCCAAATTGGTCAAATGGGTTAATCCCCAACAAAACCGCATTCACGAACGTCCGGTGTTCGTAAAAGGCAATCAACGCGCCGACCGTTGACGGTGTGACGTCATCCAGCAATATTGTCGTCGATGGCCGGTTGCCTACATAATTGCGCGCCAGATCATCGGATTTCTGCCCCGCCATCAATGCCGCGCCTTGGGCAAAGCAATTAACGAGCAAGGTTTCATGATGCGCGGTATCGAAATCATGCCCCGGCGTCTTGCTGGCGATGAATTCAACAGGGATCAGATGTGTGCCCTGGTGCAGCAATTGGAACACCGCATGCTGGGCATCGGTTCCCACCCCGCCCCATGTCACAGGGGCGCTGTGGCGTCCAAGCGGCGCGCCCTGGGCGGTCACCGATTTACCGTTCGATTCCATCTCCAACTGCTGAAGATAATCGGGCAGCAGGCGCAGACGTTCATCATAGGCAAATACCGCCCGTGTCTGACACGCCTTCGTCTGGGCGTAATACAGATCCGCAAATGCCGCCATTGTCGGGGCGTTCTCCATAATCTGGGCATTGCGGAAATGCGCGTCCATGGCGGCTGCACCATCCAGCAGTTCCTGATACACCGCCCAACCAAGGCCAAGCGCGACGGGAAACCCGATTGAGCACCACAAGGAATAGCGTCCACCCACGGTCTCGTTAAACGGTAATACGCGGCTTTCGTCGATGCCCCATATGATCGCTTTATCGGGATAAGCCGTCAGCGCCACAAACTGCGCATATGGGTCGGCCACGCCGCCGTCGCGCATCCATTCCATTGCGCTGGTTGCGTTAAGCAATGTTTCAGTGGTGGTAAAGGTTTTGGACGCGACCGCGACAATCGTCTTGTGCGGGTCCATATCCTTCACCGCCTCGGTCAGCGCCGCACCGTCAATATTGGATACGACTTTGACGTCATAACGTGCGCCATCACGGCCAAGTGCATCGATGAGCAATTTGGGGCCGAGCGCCGACCCACCAATGCCGATATGCAATATATGGCGGATGTCGCCCATCAGGCCGGCGTCAATAGCCTCAACCAAGCCGCGCATGCGTTGCTGAAGCGCGCGTGCATAAGCGACAGAATCGGCATCGCCAGTGCCACGTTCGGCGGCGTGCTCTGCCGCGCGCCCTTCGGTGACATTGATTGCGGCACCCGAAAACAAAGCCGCTTTGGCGGCATCAAGCTGCATATCTTCCGCAAGCTTGGCAAAATGGCCTAAGGCTGCGTCATCAAGATGTGTTTTTGACTGGTCGAAGCGCAACCCCATTTGCGCGATGGTCATCTTGCAGACGCGATTTGCGTCTGATGCGAACAGATCAAGAAGCGATTGCGGTTGATGCTGTTCGAGCGCAGTCCATAGATTATCGGTCATTTTCTATCTCTTTATTAGGGGCGTCGCAACGCAGCGTGAATCTCGGCGCTGGCAAATAACGCGCCTTCACGGTAAAAGGCCAGCCTATCCGTCGTTCGGCGACAATTTTTTGCGAGATTCTGTGACTTCAAATACTGAAAAGCTGGGCGATTTACCTGTAAATGCGCCTGCTCCGTCAGAATGGCGCGAATATGGCAGCTTTTTGCTGAAGCTTGCGTTGTTCGTTTTCATCTTGCGCAGTTTCATCGTGTCGCCCTTCAACATCCCGTCGGAATCGATGCAGCCGCGTTTGCTCATCGGCGATTATCTGCTGGTCGCGAAATGGCCGTATGGCTATTCCAAAAACAGCCTTCCTTTTGCATTACCGATTATCCCCGGACGGATTTTCGCGAGCCAACCAGAACGCGGCGATGTCGTGGTGTTCAAGGCCCCAATGTCAAACGGTACAGATTATATCAAGCGCGTCATTGGCCTGCCTGGTGACGTTATTCAAATGCGCAATGGCGTCCTCGAAATCAACGGCGTTGCGGTTAAGAAGGAACGGATTGCCGACCTTGTCATCCCGGTCACGCAAAATATGCGCGATGCGGCAGAGCTTGAGCGCAATCCCTTTCCATGCTGGCGTCCTGATATGGAGGAACCGGCGGCTAAGGGCGGCACGCAATGCCGCTACCCCCGCTTTCGCGAGACATTGCCCGAAGGCAAGAGCTACGAAATTCTGGACCTGCAAAATGGCCTAGAAGGCGACAACACCGAAGCCTTTGTCGTTGGTCAAGGCGACCTGTTCCTGATGGGCGACAATCGCGACCGAAGCGCGGATAGCAGATGGTCGCCCATTGATAAGCCCGGTGCGATTGGCATGGTGCCGCAAGAGAATCTTGTGGGTCGTGCTTTGGTGTCTGTGTTTTCCACGGATGGATCGTCGCATTGGGTGCTGCCATGGACTTGGTTTACGGCAACGCGCGCGGAACGCATTGGACAAGGATTTTGACCAGCGACGAACAAGCGGCTTGGCTGGCGGAATTACTCCCGAAACAGCCAAAGGATTTGGCACTTTACCAGCGCGCACTGACGCATGGCAGTACGGGACAACCGGACTATCAACGGCTTGAATTTCTCGGCGATCGCATCTTGGGGCTCATCATCGCTGATATGCTCTATCACCGATATAAGGATGAAGCGGAGGGTCGTCTGTCGCACCGGTTAAATGCTTTTGTGTCGGGCGTGACCTGCGCCGACATTGCCCGGCAAATTGGTCTTCCGCTGTATATCAGGCTTGGCAAGCAAGCCCGTGATGATGGTGCGCAACAAAGCGATAATGTGTTGGGTGACGTCATGGAAGCCATCATTGGCGCGGTGTATCTCGACCATGGTCTACTCGTGACCCGCGATCTTGTAGAACGGCTCTGGAGGCCACTTCTCGAATCCGCAAACGGCGCCCCCAAACACCCCAAATCCGAATTACAAGAATGGTGCGCCACCCATGGGCGCAAGGTTCCCGAATATGTCATCACCAAAAAAGAAGGCCCTCCCCACGCCATGAGATTTGAAATCACTGTCACCGTGAAAGGCTTTCCGCCCGTTACGGCCACCGCCAACAGCAAACAGGCCGCCGAAACCGGCGCGGCACAGGCATTTTTGGAAGCCAACGCATGACCAAAAAATGCGGACATGTCGCCATTATCGGCGCGCCAAATGCGGGTAAGTCAACCTTGGTCAATGCTCTGGTCGGGCAGAAGGTCGCGATCGTTAGCCCAAAGGCGCAGACCACACGGACGCGCATGTTGGGCGTCGCCTTGGCGGGCGAAACGCAGATCATCTTGGTCGACACACCGGGCATTTTCGCGGCGCAACGCAGGTTTGACCGCGCGATGGTGGCTGCGGCTTGGGACGGTGCGGGCGATGCCGACATGATCGCATTGATCGTCGATGGCCGCGCAGGCGCAGGACCAAAGGTTGAAAAAATCCTCGACGGATTGAAAGATCGCCCTGAACGCAAATGGCTTGTGCTCAACAAGGTTGATATTGCGGCCAAGGACAAATTGCTCGCCCTCACCACGAAACTGACTGACAAATGCGCATTTGAGCAGATTTATTATATCAGTGCCGCCACCGGCGACGGGCTTGAAGAATTCAAAACTGCGCTTGCCGACAATATGCCGGAGGGCGAATGGCATTTCCCAGAGGATCAGGTGTCAGATGCAACCGACCGTCTGATTGCGTCAGAGATCACGCGCGAACAACTCTATCTGCAACTGCACGAGGAGCTTCCCTATGCCAGCGCCGTCGAGACTGAAAAATATAGCGAACGCGAAGACGGATCGCTAGAAATTCACCAACAGATTTTAGTAGCGCGCCCGACCCAACGCGCCATCGTTCTAGGCAAAGGCGGCACGCGGATTAAGGCCATTGGAGAGGCGGCGCGTCTTGAACTAGCCAAGCTCATGGGCGTGAAGGTCCATCTCTATTTGCATGTGAAAGTATATGCCAAATGGGACGAAGACCGAAGCCTGTATCGCGACATTGGGCTTGAATGGGTCGAATAGACGCGGCTCGGTTTCTTTCCGATCCACGTCGCCCCAGCGCAGGCTGGGGGCCATCACGCCTCTGTGGAGAAGCATAAGCGCGATAGGCATCAGCATGTGCCGGTGCGACGGGTGGATTTATTTCTTTGCTTTCGCTGCTGGTTTGGCCTTTGCCGTCGCCTTCTTGGGCGCGGCCTTTTTCTTGACCTTGCCCTTGGGCGGCATTGCGGCGCGGGCGTCAATCAACTGTGCAGCTTCCTCAAGCGTCAGCTCGTTAGGCGAGATGGACTTGGGCACTGTCGCATTAGTGGTCCCGTCGGTCACATAAGGACCAAAGCGCCCCTCCATCAGTTTAATCTCCGCATCAGTGCGTGGATGCTTACCGAACTCCTTCAACGGTGCACGCGCGGCACCCCGGCCACGGCCCGGGTTGGCCAAAGCTTCTGCCAGCTTCACAACCGCGCTATTCATGCCAGTTTCAAACACTTCAGTCGTCGACTGCAGACGGGCATATTTCCCATTATGCGCCAGATAGGGTCCATAACGACCGATGCTTGCCGTGACTGGCTCGCCGCTCTCGGGATGTATCCCGATGGTACGTGGCAGCGATAGCAGCTTCACCGCCCATTCTAGTCCGATGTCCTCCGCAGGAATATCCTTGGGGATAGAGGCGCGTTTGACGTCAGCGCCCTCGCCCATTTCGAAATAAGGGCCAAAACGGCCTGACTTTTTGCTGACTTCTAATTGTGTTTCGGGATGCTGGCCAAGCACTTCTGGACCGGTGTCCTCCCCACTCTCGCCGCCGGGTTGCGCAAATTTTCTGGTATATTTACAGTCCGGATAATTGGAGCAGGCAACAAAAGCGCCGAACTTTCCGCCGCGCAGGGCCAGCCTGCCCGCACCGCATTTCGGGCATAAACGCGGATCGGTCCCGTCTTCGCGCTCTGGAAAGAGATAGGGCGACAGAAAGATATCAAGCTCCGCGGTCACTTCCGACGGTTTCTGCTCCATGACCTCAACCGTTTTCGGTTTGAAATCGCGCCAAAACGCCTCCAGAAAGGACTGCCAATCGGCACGGCCACCGCTGATTTCATCTAACTGGTCTTCAAGGCCAGCGGTGTAGTCATAAGCGACATAACGTTCGAAAAAACGTTCGAGAAATGCTGTGAGAAGTCGCCCGGATTCTTCTGCAAAGAAACGATTTTTCTCAACGCGGACATAAGCGCGGTCTTTCAGCACCTGAATGGTCGATGCATAGGTCGATGGACGGCCAATACCCAGTTCTTCGAGACGCTTGACCAAAGTCGCTTCCGAAAAACGCGGTGGTGGTTGCGTGAAGTGCTGCGTTTTTTCCGCAACGTGCTTGGCTGGTGCGTCGCCAACTGTCATCGCTGGCAAGATCGCGCCATCTTCGCCGTCGCTATCATCCAAACCTTCTTCATATACGGCAAGAAATCCCGGAAACTTCATAACTTGCCCCGTCGCACGCAAGCCAGTCTGACCGGTACCGTCGAGTAGATCGACAGTTGTACGTTCCATGCGGGCAGATGCCATCTGGCTGGCCATCGCGCGTTTGAAAATCAAGTCATATAAGCGGCCATGGTCGCCTGAGCCTGCCTTGTCCTTGCCAAAATCGGTTGGACGTATCGCCTCATGCGCTTCCTGCGCGTTCTTCGCTTTGCTCTGATAAACTCGCGGTTTCTCAGGCAAATAGCCGCTGTCGAACCGATCTGAGATGGATTTGCGCGCGGCGGAAATGGCGCTGTGGTCCATTTGAACGCCATCGGTTCGCATATAGGTTATCGCGCCATCCTCATACAGACCCTGCGCAATACGCATTGTGTGGCTGGCGGAAAAGCCTAGTTTACGTGCCGCTTCCTGCTGCAATGTCGAGGTTGTAAACGGAGGTTGCGGATTGCGGGTTACCGGCTTTGTTTCGACGGTTTCGACCGTGAATTTGCCTGACTCAACTGCAAGGCGCGCTTGCTCCGCGTCCGCTTCGGTCTTGAGGTCCATCTTGTCGAGCTTCTTGCCCAGATATTGGATCAAGCGGGCATCAAATTTTTGGCCCTTATGTTCCATTCCGGCCTTCACAGACCAATATTCCTGCGCGCGGAACGCTTCGATCTCACGTTCGCGTTCCACAATGAGGCGCAGCGCAACCGACTGCACACGGCCAGCGGACTTTGCGCCTGGTAGCTTGCGCCACAAGACTGGCGATAGCGTAAATCCTACCAGATAATCCAGCGCACGGCGGGCGCGGTAGGCGTCAATCAGGTCTAAATCCAACGCGCGCGGTTGTTTCATCGCGTCGGTTACAGCCTGCTTTGTTATGGCGTTGAACGTCACCCGACCAACCTTGGCCGGCAGCGCCTTTTTCTTCGCGAGCACTTCTTGCACATGCCAGCTAATAGCTTCGCCTTCGCGATCAGGGTCGGTCGCCAGGATGAGGCCATCTGCTTTTTTCGCCTCGTCGGTAATCGCCTTAAGCTGTTTTGCCTTATCGACATAATTGTCCCACAGCATTTCAAAGCCATTATCGGGGTCAACCGAACCGTCTTTGGGCGGTAGATCGCGGATATGGCCATAGGAGGCCAGCACCTTGAATCCGGGCCCCAGATATTTCTCGATTGTCTTGGCTTTTGCAGGTGATTCTACGATAACTAATTGCATGATATTTTTTGCTTTTCTAAAATCTCTCGCGTGCGCGTATAGGCTGATGGGGTAAGGCAGGCCTCGTCAAGACGAAAAATGCGGCTGTGTTTTATGTCGCCAAGCGGACCTTCCCACCTGCCCCGCGTTCGAGTTTTCCGGCCAGCTCGAATTCGAGCAACACCATCTGGACGGTCGATGGACTGCTGCCGGATTGCCGCACCAATTCGTCGACCGCAACATAGGTCATGCCCATCAGGTCGATGACTGCGCTGCGTTCGGTGTCGCTGCCGTCATCGGCTATTACGGTCATCGACGGCTCCCATTTAACCGAGGGCGCAAGCATGCGGTTGTCCAAGGGGGAAATAAGCTCGGCAATCTCCGATGCGTTCTGCACCAAAGTTGCGCCCTCACGGATAAGCTGGTTACAACCACGCGACCGTGGATCCAGCGGCGACCCTGGAATAGCCATAACCTCACGCCCGGCCTCCGCCGCCAGGCGCGCGGTAATGAGCGAACCCGACTTTGGCGCAGCTTCAATCACCACCGTTCCAGCCGACGCACCAGCGATGATCCGGTTTCGATACGGGAAATGCCTTGCGCGTGGTTCGGTGCCTGGCGGTTGTTCGGCAATCAAAAGCCCGCGCTCGGCAATTGCGTCCTGAAGCGCGCGGTTTTCGGGCGGATAGACCACGTCGATACCGCCAGCGATAACCGCAACTGTTCCGCCTTCGATAGAGCCTATATGCGCGGCGGTATCAATGCCGCGCGCAAGACCCGACACAACAGATAAACCCACTTGGCCGAGTTCAAACGCCAATTGCCGCGCAAACTGGCAGGCACCTGCGGACGCGTTACGCGCGCCGACAAGGGCCACCGTCGGACGCGATAACAAACCAAGATTGCCCTTCACGCAGATGACCGGCGGCGCATTGTCCATGTGCGACAGCAAATAGGGGTAGTCTGTGTCATCCATGAAAACATGGCGTGCGCCAAAGGCTTGAACAAACTGAATCTCCCGCGCAATGGCTGCCTCATTGGCGAGCACAACGTGTTTTCCGCCGCCGCGACGCACGAGATCAGGCAAAGCCTCCAGCGCGGCCCGCGCGCTTCCAAAACGCGCCATCAGTTGCCGATAGCTGACGGGACCGATGTTGGGGGAACGGATCAAGCGAAGCTGATCAAATTGCATTTGGCGGCCCCCCATACCCAAGATCAACTTTTGCTTTTGCCAATGCGGGGTTCAGTGCCGTTTATAAGATTTACTATATTGGCCCGATGTTTCCAAAAGACGATCAACGAGCAGGCGGTGAGCAACGCCACAAGTTCATAATGACCAAAAACGAGTGCCGCGACAGGCGCACAAACGGCGGCTACCAGGCCGGCCAGCGATGATAGCCGGGATATCAGCAAGACGCCAATCCAAGCGGCCGCGTAAACCAAGCCGCCCTGCCAGAACAGGCCAAACAAGATACCAGCATAGGTTGCTACGCCCTTGCCGCCTTTGAATTGGAGCCAAACCGGGAAAATATGGCCGAAAAATGCCCCGGCTGCCGCAAGAATTTCTCCACCGAGAAAATAGCTACTGGCCAGCCAGACCGCGAAAAAACCTTTCAGCAGATCAAGCAGCAATGTCAGCGCAGCAAGCCCTTTGCGTCCCGTCCGCAACACGTTCGTCGCGCCAATATTGCCTGACCCAATGGACCTTATGTCGCCGCCGCCAGAGAAACGCGTGAGCAACAAACCGAAGGGGATGGAGCCAAGCGCATAACCAAGCAACAGACCCGCAAATATGTTGAACCAAAGATCACTCACCACGCGAATCCCCTATATTTCTATATTGTGTAGCTGTTTTGTTCCGCACGCTCAAGGTCGTCGCCTTGCTAGGCCGTGCAGGCAGCCCTGCAACCCCTGCCAATAGTGTTTGCGGCCGATTATGCGGGCTTACCTTACGGTACCAAGACTGAGGCGGAGATTTCGGCGCTGGTGCCAGCCTTGCTTGGCCGCTTGGTTGAGCGTTATCAGCCGCGCCTTGTCATTATTGCCTGCAACAGCGCCTGCACTATCGCCCTGGGTCATGTGCGCGCCGCTTTGAATGTGCCCGTGGTCGGCACTGTTCCCGCGATCAAGCCTGCTGCCGAGGCAAGTCAGACTGGCGTCATTGGCCTATTGGGGACGGCGGCAACCGTCCGTCAGGTCTATGTGGACGAACTTCAGGCCGATCATGCCCCGCACATAGGTTTGTTGCGCCATGCCGCGCCTGAACTCGTGCGCGCGGCTGAAGCAAAAATGCGCGGCGAATTTGTTGACCCAGCAATTTACGCCAGAGCGATGGCTGGCTTGATAGAACAACCCTTTGGTGAACGCCTTGACGTGACTGTACTTGGCTGCACGCATTTTCCTTTGGTAGAAGAGGAGTTATTGGCCGCGGCTCCGCATATGCGGTTTGTCGATGGTGCCGCCGGCATCGCACGCCGCATCTGTAATTTGACTAAGGATCAAAACTGGCCCGAAAAGCCCGCAGACGGTGTATTCGTCACGACCGGGGAGGTCAGCGCGTTGGGATCGCTGCTTCCGGCGTTATTTTCTTTGGGTATGACGCAGATCACATCACTGTAAGCGAAAATATCGTTAGGGTCAGAACCACTTAAATCCACCTTGGCGGTTTGAGGCCATTTTGACCCCGCGAAGCTGAATTTAAGTGGTCCTGATCCAAGAGCGGAAACAGAATGACGCTTATTGCAAGTCGTTCGCGCTGGATTTTTGCATTGCCCGCTATTATTGGGGGGTCAAAATGCCGTGAGAGCGGTTTCAAACCGGGGTTAATGTCCGTGAATTATAACGCTATTTTCGAAAAGGCGATTGATCGGCTTCATGCCGAGGGACGCTATCGCGTATTCATTGATATCCTTCGGAACAAGGGTAGCTATCCCAACGCGCGCTGCTTTGCTGGTCATAACGGCCCAAAGAATATCACCGTCTGGTGCTCTAATGATTATCTCTGTATGGGCCAGAATCCCCACGTTATCAGCGCCATGGAAAACGCTTTGCATGATGTGGGTGCCGGTTCTGGCGGAACACGCAACATCGGCGGAAACACCCATTATCATGTCGAACTTGAGCATGAGCTTGCGGACCTACATGGCAAGGATGGCGCGTTGCTGTTCACTTCAGGCTATGTTTCGAACGACGCGACTTTGTCAACGCTCGCTAAAGTGCTGCCGGGCTGCATCATTTATTCGGACGAATTGAACCACGCGTCGATGATCGCTGGCATCCGCAACGCAGGTTGTGAAAAGCGCGTTTGGCGGCACAATGACTTAGCGCATCTTGAAGAATTGCTCGCAGCAGATGATCCAGAGGCACCGAAACTAATTGCCTTTGAAAGCGTCTATTCGATGGACGGCGACGTTGCCCCCATTGGCGCGGTATGCGATCTTGCCGACAAATATAACGCCCTGACCTATTGTGACGAAGTGCACGCCGTGGGCATGTATGGCCCGCGTGGCGGCGGCATTTCAGAACGTGATGCGGTGGCGGACCGTGTGACCATTATCGAAGGCACGCTTGGCAAAGCGTTCGGCGTTATGGGCGGCTATATCGCAGCGGACCAGAATATCATTGATGTGATCCGTTCTTACGCACCTGGCTTCATTTTCACGACATCCTTGTCGCCCGTTTTGGTTGCAGGCGTATTGGCCGCTGTGCGCCATTTGAAGGCTTCAAGCGTAGAGCGCGATGCGCAACAAGCCAATGCTGCTATGCTGAAAAAGCTGTTTGCCGACGCAGGCCTGCCCGTGATGTTAAGCAACACGCATATCGTACCGTTGATGGTTGGCGACCCCGTGAAAGCCAAAAAAATCAGCGATATATTGCTCGCCGAATATGGCGTATATGTGCAGCCGATCAATTATCCGACAGTGCCACGTGGCACGGAACGGTTACGCTTCACACCAGGGCCTCAACATGATGAGGGCATGATGCGCGATTTGACTGCGGCGTTGTTAGAAATCTGGGGCCGCATGGAAATGCCGGTCGCTCAGGCGGCCTGAGCAAGCAACTTCACGAACAGTTCCCGATCCACGTTTCCGCCTGACAAGGTTACGGCAGTAACGCCTTTTGGTTGAATTTTACCTGCAAGCATAGCAGCCAGCGCAACTGCGCCGCCTGGTTCCACAACGAGGTGCAGCTTTTCAAAAACCACGCGCATCGCGGTCGCCACTTCGTCGGTCGTGACCGAAACACCTTGAGACACGCGGCTTCGCAAAATTTCAAAATTCACAGGATAAGTTTGCGGCGTTTGAAGTGCGTCACAATAGGTTGGGTGCGTGAGGTCTTTGACAGGCAAAATTTCACCAGCGTCAAGTGAACGAATGATGTCATCCCATCCTTCAGGCTCAACAATGGCGATTTCTGCGTCCGGACACGCCAGCGCAAGGCCGGATGCCAAGCCACCGCCGCCGCAGCACGAAACAATCATATCCGGACCGGACAAGCCGAAACGCTGAAGTTGTTCCGTGATTTCGATCCCAGCCGTCCCCTGCCCTTCAATGACCCACGGATCGCCAAATGCGTGCACCAATGTTGCGCCGCTTTTGGCAATCAACCCAGCGGCGATTTCGTCGCGCGATTCGGTGGCGCGGTCGTAGAGAACCACGTCTGCGCCAAGCGCCTTCGTCGCCTCCAGCTTCATACGTGGCGCATTGGATGGCATGACAATCGTCGCCGATATTCCAAGCTTCTTCGCCGCCCAAGCAACGCCTTGTGCATGGTTTCCACTAGAAACGCCAACAACACCCCGCGCGCGTTCTTCTTGGTTTAGGTCGGACAGGCGATGCCACGCGCCGCGTATCTTGAAAGCACCAATGGGCTGAAGCATTTCCGCCTTGCACCAGATGGTTACGCCGTCCACCTCAAGTGGTAGCAATGGTGTTTTGGGCAGAATATCGGCAATTTTGGCCATCGCCCGCCGTACGCCCTCGTGCGTTGGTATTTTGCGGGCCGCAGCCAATTCTTGTTCTGTCATAAAAGGCCCCTATATGCGTGCGCTGAACGAATCTCTGATAAGAGGAAACAGAAGATGAGCAAGATATTGGTTATTGGCGCAGGCGGCGTGGGGTCGGTTGCGGTCCATAAAATGGCCATGAACGCGGATATCTTTAGCCATATCAGCCTCGCAAGCCGCACCAAGTCGAAATGCGATGCGATTGCCGCATCGGTCAAGGAACGCACGGGCGTCGACATCGACACCTTTGGCCTTGATGCCGATGACGTGCCTGCGACCACGACATTGTTGAACCAGATCAAGCCAGAACTGGTCGTAAACCTTGCTTTGCCTTACCAAGACCTCAACATCATGGATGCATGTCTGGCCGCTGGTGTGCATTATATGGATACGGCAAATTACGAGCCGTTGGATGTCGCGAAGTTCGAATATCATTGGCAGTGGGCGTATCAGGATCGGTACAAGGAAGCGGGCCTCACAGCTTTATTGGGTTCGGGTTTTGACCCCGGCGTCACCAGCGTGTTCACGACCTATCTGAAAAAGCATTATTTCGACCGCATCGACACGCTCGACATATTGGATTGCAATGGCGGCGACCATGGTCAGGCCTTTGCCACCAACTTTAACCCCGAAATCAACATTCGCGAAGTCACTGCCGTCGCGCGGCATTGGGAAAATGGCAACTGGGTCGAAACCCCGGCGATGTCGGTAAAACAAAGCTTCGACTTTGAAGCGGTTGGACCCAAGAATATGTATCTGATGTATCATGAGGAAATCGAAAGCCTCAAAACACATCTTCCCGAAATCAAGCGCATCCGTTTCTGGATGACCTTTGGCGATGCGTATATCATGCATCTGAACGTGCTTCAGGCGGTCGGCATGACGCGGATTGACCCTGTCATCTATGAAGGCAAGGAAATCATCCCGCTGCAATTCCTCAAGGCTGTATTGCCTGAACCCGCCTCGCTTGGCCCGACGACCAAGGGCAAGACCAACATTGGCTGCATCGCCACTGGTATTGGCAAAGACGGCAAAGAAAAGACGCTCTACATCTACAATATCTGCGATCATGAGGATGCGTACGCCGAAACCGGCAACCAAGCCGTCAGTTACACCACAGGCGTTCCGGCGATGATCGGCGCAGCGATGCTGCTCACGGGCAAATGGTCGGGCGCTGGCGTGTGGAATATTGAACAGTTTGACCCCGATCCGTTCATGGACATGCTCAACGCGCATGGTCTGCCGTGGCAGGTGAAGGAACTGGACGGGCCTTTGGGCTTTTAATTCCGGACGGAACGTTAAAATTTGATCGTCACCCTGAACTTGTTTCAGGGTCCATTTTTTCTCTCAATCCTTCGGTCCGCGTGGCACGATAGATGCTGAAACAAGTTCAGCATGACGTCGGTGGTTTGATGCAGCGGTGAATAATGACATGGAAACCAAGGCTGGCGACCCCGGGGCATTTGCCCATTTTGACCTTCACCGCGTACCCTCGCCTGCCTTTGTGGTGGATGAGGTCGCGTTGCGGCGGAATCTTGCCATTTTGGCCGACGTCAAACTGCGTTCGGGTGCTAAGATATTGTGCGCGATGAAGGCTTTTTCCATGTGGAAGGTCGCGCCGATCATCGGCGAATATCTGGATGGTGTATGCAGTTCGGGCCTGTGGGAATCGCGTCTCGCGCGGGATTATTATAAGGGCGAAATAGCGACCTATTGCGCTGGTTATAAAGAGGCTGATATGGCCGAAATCGTAGCCATTTCCGACCATGTCATTTTTAACAGTCCATCGCAGCACACACGTTTTGCGCCGTTCCTGAATGACAGCGTCGATGTCGGCCTTCGCATCAACCCGGAACATGCCGAGGGCGAAGTCGCGAAATATGATCCCTGCTCGCCGGGATCGCGGCTTGGCTTTCCGATTAGCCAGTTGAAGGCAGAACATCTCAAAGGCGTATCAGGTCTCCATTTCCACACCTTATGTGAACAGGATTTCGAACCGCTCAAGCGCACTTGGGAAACGCTGAAACCGCACATTGCGCCTTATTTTGGGCAATTAAGCTGGCTCAACTTCGGTGGTGGTCACCATATCACGCGCGCCGATTATCAACGGGATGAACTGGTCGCGTTCATTCAAGACGTCCGTGCTGAAACGGGCCTCGACGTCTACCTCGAACCCGGCGAAGCCATCGCGCTCGATGCCGGGATATTGGTCGGCGAATTGCTCGACGTTTTTGAAAACGGTATGCAGGTTGGCATCACCGATATTAGCGCCACCTGCCATATGCCTGACGTCATTGAGGCACCCTATCGCCCTGCGATGCTAGGAGAGCGCTCAGAAGGCTCTCCTGTGCGTCTGGGAGGGCCATCTTGCCTCGCCGGGGACATTATCGGCGATTATGTGTTGCCTGTTCCAGCAGAGCCCGGAGCGCGTTTTGCCTTCCTTGATCAGGCGCATTATTCCATGGTGAAAACGAACACGTTTAACGGCGTGCCGTTGCCATCGCTCTGGTTGTGGAATAGCGATAGCGATGCACTGGAATGCGTCCGTTCTTTCGATTGGACCGCGTTCCGCGACCGCCTGAGCTAGGCCGTGAACGAATCACTTTACAACTGTCCCAGCATTTCCTAAGGCGCTCGTCCGCTGCCCCAGGGGGACTTCCAATAACCGCAAGGCAGCCTTGTTGTTTCAATTTATCTTTTGGGGGTCCCTTGAATTGTACGAGAACACTGACGCACTTGCTGTAGTCCGCGCCCTTCGACCGGACGAACCAATCACGCTCCTTCGCCCACATGCTGCTGCGCGCGCTGCTCGTTTCTTCGTTGAGAAGTTTCAGGGTCAATCGCTTTACGCCGTCAAAGCGAACCCGTCACCCGCGTTGCTCGAAACTCTTTGGGAAGCTGGCATCACCCATTATGATGTTGCATCCTTGGGTGAAGTCCGGTTGGTCCACAAATTTCTGCCCGATGCGAAGCTGTGCTTCATGCATCCGGTCAAGAGCGAGCGCGCCATCGCGCAGGCCTATCACAACCATAATGTCCGCACATTCAGCCTCGACAGCCGTGAAGAGCTGGAGAAGATCGTGCGTGCAACACATGGCGCGACTGACCTTGAACTGTGCGTGCGCATTCGTGTGTCCTCTGAGCATGCAAAGCTAAGCCTTGCATCAAAATTTGGCGCTGATCCGTCTGAAGTTGCCGACCTGTTGGTTGCAACGCGTCAGGTCGCCGACAGCCTTGGTATCTGTTTCCATGTTGGTAGTCAGGCCATGACGCCAACAGCCTATGCCGAAGCCATGGAGCATGTGCGTGCCGCGATTGTCGAGGCGTCCGTCACGGTTGACATCGTAGACGTCGGTGGCGGCTTTCCGTCGGTTTATCCCGGCATGGAGCCTCCCGCGCTTGAGGGCTATTTCGACGTCATTCATAACTGCTTTGAAGATCTGCCGATTAGCTACTCTGCGGAACTTTGGTGCGAACCTGGCCGTGCCTTGTGTGCCGAATATGCGTCCCTGCTTGTGAAGGTCGAGAAGCGTCGCGGTAGCGAGTTATTCATCAACGACGGGGCTTATGGGTCGTTGTTTGATGCGGCACATATCGGCTGGCGCTTCCCTGTGGCGCTACAGCGCTCGGACACGTCAATTGGTACCCAGATGGCTGAATTCAGTTTCTATGGGCCTACCTGCGACGATATTGACCATATGACCGGACCTTTCATATTGCCGGACGATGTGCAAGCCGGCGATTATATCGAAATCGGCATGCTCGGCGCCTATGGCTGTGCCATGCGGACAGAGTTTAACGGCTTTGGTGAGACTGAAACGCTGATTGTCGGGGATCAGCCGATGGCAACGCTTTATGACTGGGCACCCGCCAATGATGCAGGCGTTCGGGCAACGCGTTCGCAAAGCTCAAAAGTCTAAGTTACATTTGACAATTTATCTGAGGTGCACCACCCTCTCCATCTACATAGACGGGGAGGACTTTCTGCATGAATACGCCTATTTTGGCACCAGCGGCTGCGTTGGTGGTCTGGTCGCTTATAATGCTGTTCTGGATGGCGGGGACGCGGCTTCCGGCGATGTCAAAGATTGGCATGGACCTCGGCAAGGCTGCCCCGGGCGGTCGCGGGCAAGATATTGACCCCAATGTACCTCCCTCAGTTGCGTGGAAATCCCACAATTACGCGCATCTCATGGAGCAACCGACGATTTTCTATGCCACGATCATGATCTTGGCAATCTCCGGCGGCGCAACGGACCTGTCCGTTATGCTCGCTTGGGGCTACACCGTTTTGCGCGTGATTCACAGCTTATGGCAAGCGACGGTCAATACCGTCAGCATCCGCTTTATGTTCTTTTTACTATCGACTGTCTGCCTGACTATATTGGCGGTACAGGCGTTGCTTGCGACTGTTTAAGGGGGAAAGTTTTATGGAAAGCGCAATTTTAGGTCCAGTTGTCGCGCTTGCGGCGTGGACAATGATTATCTGGATATGGATGTATGCCACCCGCCTGCCAGCGATGGGCCGTGCAGGCATTGACGGAACCAAGGTTGTCGGGTCCACTGGTGGGGCGCTGCGCGATGCTCTTATCGCCAAGGGCGAAGAAAAAGCATCATGGGTTGCAGACAATTACAATCACTTACACGAAGCACCTACAGTATTTTATGCGGTGTGCTTAGTGCTGGCGATGGTAGGACAAGGTGACAATTTGAACGCGACTATTGCTTGGGCATATGTCGGCCTGCGCGTCGCACATAGCTTAGTTCAGATTTTGTCCAACCGCGTGATTATACGCTTTGCGTTGTTTGCGTTGTCAACGATCGCACTCTTGATGCTCGTGGTGCATGCCGTGATGTCGGTGCTGCTTCACTGACGACTAAAATGGCCTACTAGCTCGATATGGGTTGACCAGCGGAACTGTCCCACGGGCCAGATCCGCTGCAACCTGTATCCAGCAGCAATCAGCGTTTTCGCGTCACGCGCAAAGCTTGCCGGATTGCAGCTGACATAGGCAATATTTGCCACATTAGACGCAGCAAGCTGCGCCACTTGCTCCTTTGCGCCGGCACGTGGCGGATCAAGCACCACCGTCTGAAACTTATTCAGCTCTTCAGGCGTCAGTGGTCGCCTGAACAGATCTCTATGTTCTGCAAATATGGTCCGACCAGCGCGCCCCGCAGCCGCCTTTAAAGCAAGGCTGGCCTGCAGATCGGCCTCGCCAGCATAAATTTTTCGTCCCGCACCCATCGATAGCGCAAAAGTGCCTGACCCTGCGAACAGGTCGGCGATGATAGTATCATTACCAACGATTGCATTCACCGCATGTACCAACGCAGCCTCGCCATCGACTGTGGCCTGAAGGAAGCCATAAGGTTGATAACCCACCGCAACCCCGCCAAGCGTGACGGTGACAGGCTCTGGCTCGTAAAAAGGCACTGGACCATAGCCTTCATCGAGCGACAGCCGCGCGAGATTATGGGTTTTGGCGAATTCGGACAGCAACTCGTGCGTATCGAGATCATTTGCGATCCAGTTCTCAATGAGAACGTCAACGCCTTGGTCCACCATCGCCAATTTAATCTGCACCTGACGCGCGCGGTTTAGCCGTGGCTCAAGCAATGTCCGCATCGGCGCAAGCAAGGCAAACAACTCTGGTGCCATGACATCACACTGACGTAAGTCGATAATCCGATGGCTTTTCTCTGTGCTGAAACCAAGCTGAAACTGCTTGCCTGCCCAGGCCGAACGCACCGCGATACGGCGGCGCGTCTTTGGCGGCGACAGATGCACGGACATCACTTCGCCGATGTCGACTTGTTGCGTGGCAAGGGCATGCGTCACGCGCTCTGCAATAAACAGGCGCTGGCTGTCTTCGTCGAGATGCTGCAACTGGCAACCACCGCACAACGGAAAGTGCTGACATGCCGGCGTAACGTGGTGCGGGCCGTGTATCAAACCGCCCGACGGTTCAACAATGTCGCCTGGCGCTGCCAAAGCCACATAACGGCCATTTGCAGTGACGCCATCACCGCGTGCCGCAACCCTGATAATCTCTTCCGTCATTTCCATACCGCCCCATGCCCGTGAAGGGGCAAGCAATCAACTGGCGTGTTTGGCAATTTCTCTGGTATTTACGGGCGGCGTGCTTTCAAATTGCGCGGGCAGCCGGTATTTGTCGTCGCCAGAGGACAGTTCAATCATGCCGTCTTCGAGCAGACTGATGCGCGTTTCGTCGAAGCCATCCGCCACAGATAGCCCTCTACCGTTATTGAGAAGGTTAAACCTTCGAAATCCGCCATTGGGGTGGCGGAGAACCAGCATAATAGTGCCATTTGCGGTAATCTGTTCGGTGGAGCAGACGCGCGCGAAAATAGCAGAACCTGCCAACGCACATTCTATTTTGCCATCCGCTTTGGGTTTCTGTCCGGTGCCGACCTTATTTTGCGGAGACGCGCTATCTTCGCTTCCGCAGCCTGCCAAGGCGGTAAATAGCAAAGTGCCACAAAGCCAATTAGATATCGGCGAAGACATGTGTCTCAGCTGCGCCACCCGGATGCGTCACCGCACCTTTATAGGCTGGACCTACATTTTGGGCATAACGCCAGATTGCACCAGACTGATAATCCGTTTGGCGCGGTCTCCAGTTCTTAAGACGTTCTTCAAGGACTTCAGGTGCAACATTCAGATCGATTACGCCCGTTTCGGCGTCGATCATGATCTCGTCACCATCCTCGATCAAGGCAATCGGCCCGCCCAAAGCGGCCTCCGGTCCAACATGGCCAATGCAGAAACCGCGCGTTGCGCCAGAAAAGCGACCATCTGTGATAAGCGCAACTTTTTCGCCCATCCCCTGCCCGTATAAAGCGGCAGTCGTTGACAACATTTCGCGCATGCCGGGGCCGCCCCTTGGTCCTTCATAGCGGATGACAATAACCGAACCTTCGCGAATTTCCCTTGCCTCAACCGCCGCAAAGCAATCCTCTTCACAATCGAAAACCTGAGCCGGACCGGTGAAAGTCAACCGGTCCATGCCAGCAACTTTCACAATTGCGCCTTCCGGGGCCAGTGTACCGCGAAGTCCGACAACGCCGCCAGCGGGGGTTATGGGTGCGGTTGCGGGATAGATGACCTTTTGATCCGGGTTCCACGTGATTTGGTCGATATTTTCGCCAAGTGTTTTGCCCGTAACAGTCATGCAATCACCATACAACAGCCCCTCAGCCAGCAAGGACTTCATTAGCATGTAGACACCGCCAGCATCATACATGTCGCGCGCGACAAACTGGCCGCCGGGTTGGAGATCGGCCATATATGGTGTGGTCTTAAATGCATCAGCCACATCGAACAAATCGAAATCAATACCGGCCTCATGCGCCATGGCGGGCAAATGCAAAGCGCCGTTGGTTGATCCACCCGTCGCAGCAACAATTCGTGCTGCGTTAACAAAGGCTTCTCGTGTACATATGTCACGTGGTCTGATATTGCGTGCGAGCAATTCCATGACTTGAACGCCCGCCGCATGCGCGATTTGGTCGCGGGTGGAATAGGGCGCTGGTGCCATGTTGCTGTTGGGCAACGAAAGACCAATCGCTTCTGCAACGCAGGCCATGGTGTTCGCGGTATATTGCCCGCCACATGCCCCATGGCCGGGGCACGCTACGCGCTCAAGTTCTTCCAATTCCGATAAAGGGCAAGCGCCCGCCGCGTATTTGCCGACGATTTCAAACACGTCCTTAACCGTCACGTCTTTGTTGTTGTAACGACCGGGCAGAATGGAGCCGCCATATACAAAGATCGATGGCACGTTTAGACGCAACATCGCCATCATAATGCCGGGCAGCGACTTGTCGCATCCCGCAAAGCCCACAAGCGCGTCATAGCAGTGACCACGCACCGAAAGCTCCACCGAATCCGCAATGACTTCGCGGCTTACGAGTGACGATTTCATCCCCTGATGCCCCATGGCGATGCCGTCGGTCACGGTGATGGTATTGAAACGACGCGGCATTCCGCCGCCCTGCTCCACGCCCACGCGCGCGATATCGGCCTGCGCATCCAATGTCGTGTTGCACGGGGCGCTGTCATTTCCAGCGGAGACCACGCCAACAAAAGGCCGCGCGATTTCTTCTGCAGTCAGACCCATTGCATAATAATAGCTGCGATGCGGGGCGCGTTCGGGCCCTACAGACACATGGCGACTTGGCAATTTGGACTTGTCGAACTGGTTTGGCATACTGACCTCCGTTAAGCCCAATGCTTTAAGCCTTTTTATATGGATAAGCCAAGCTGTTCCGACACAAAATGGCACATTTCTGCCAATGTGCGTGCATATCTTGCTTGGCCATCGGGGTCGCTTGATACATCCTGCCGCATCTCGATGCCGATATAGGGGATGTTATTGGCTTCGGCATGTCGGTTCATCGTCGCGTTCAGCAGTTTGCCGGAATAAGGAAGCTGGTCGCCAACAATATATCCTGCGTTTTCAAGAAAAGGGATCGCCAATTTTGATGCCTTTTCCTGTTCATTATACAAAACCCCAAATTCCCAAGGACGAACCTCTTGTGGTGTGCTCTCAAGGGCTGGCGTGAAGCTGTGGAGCGATAAAATAAGGGCCGGACGGTGTTGCGACAGCAACTGCGCCAAATATGTGTGATATGGCCAAAAAAAGCGTTCCAGCCGTTCCTCTTCCTCCTTAGGCCCAAGGTCGTTGCCGGGAATGACCACACCGTCGCTGTGCGTGGGGATCGCCGCGGCATCATGCGCATCGCGGTTTAAGTCGACAACCAGGCGCGAATACCCACCCAGATAGGCCGCAAAGCGCGCGTCCTGTATGATCAAGCGCGCAACCTCGGCGACGCCAATGTCCCACGCAATATGGGCGCTAAGAAGCGCCGGGTCGATGCCGAGATCAACATCTTCGGGGACGCGGTTCGACGCGTGGTCCCCGATTATGAGAAACCCACCTTTCTGCGGCGTTCCCAATATTGCGAACGGAGCCTCGTTCATCGCAGCATAGTGGCTATCGACCACCAATGCGGATCAAGCGTTGCTCTTGCGGTCTCAAGGGCTGCTGCATCTTCAAACAAGGCAAAGCAAGTCGCCCCAGAACCAGACATGCGCGCCAACGCAGGGGCTGCCCGCGACAGTCGGTCCAGAATGTCCGAAATAGCGGGGCAAATCGCCGCAGCAATTGGTTCAAGGTCATTTTGCCCTGTAATCGCAGCGTCCCAAATATCCCCACGATCAACTTCGCCGCCGTCAACGCCGCTCCATGCGTTGAATATCGCCGCTGTAGAAACGGATTGAAGCGGGTTTACCAATAACACATGCCGCGCGGCGATGTTGCTATCGTCCAAAAATGCCAGCGCGGTTCCGGTGCCGCTGCCAAAACTCGGGCGACTGAATATACATGCGGGAATGTCGGCCCCCAATGGCGCGAGGATATCGGCCAGCTCCTGTTCGGTCGCATCCAACCCCCAAAGCTGGTTAAGTAGCCTTGCGGTGGCTGCTGCGTCCGCGGATCCACCGCCAATACCAGAGGCAATCGGCAATCTTTTGTCGAGCCGGATCGCTGCACCTTGCGTAACCCCAAAGTGCGCCTGTAAGGACAAGGCCGTTTTCAGCACCAAATTGCTTTCATCCGCCTTTAGACCGGGGCCAAAGGGGCCATCAATCTCTAGACTCAGCGCATCTGCAAAGTTTGCAGTAAGAATGTCGCCGTCCTGCACAAAGGCGAACAGCGTTTCGATGTCATGATAGCCATCGGCCCGCCGTCTCCTGACGTGCAAGGCAAGGTTTATCTTTGCAAAGGCTGTTTCAGAATATTCCACGATTAGACCTTAACCCCCCGGTGGCGACCAATGCGCCACCCTGATTACATATTGGGGTAGTTAGGCCCACCGCCGCCCTCTGGCGTCACCCAATTGATATTCTGGTTCGGGTCCTTGATGTCGCAAGTCTTACAATGAACGCAGTTTTGCGAATTGATTTGATAGCGGGCATCCTTACCCTCTTCTTCAATCCACTCATACACTCCCGCAGGGCAATAGCGCGCTGATGGACCAGCAAACTCCATAAACTCGCTGTTTTTCTGAAGGTCCATGTCTTTGACCTGCAAATGAACTGGCTGGTCTTCGGCATGGTTGGTGTTCGACAGGAAAACCGACGACAGACGGTCGAAGCTGAACACACCATCGGGCTTTGGATATTCAATACGTTCAGCCGCATTTTTCTTTTTAAGCGCCTTGTGGTCCGGATGGTGCTTCATGGTGAATGGCATGCGTATGCCGAAATTCTCCAGCCACATGTTCACACCAGCGAGCGCGCTACCCAGAAGGTTACCGTATTTTTCGACCAGCGGAAGGACGTTGCGTACCATTCGCAATTCTTTGTAAATCCAGCTATTTTCATAGGCTGTCTGGTATGAAGTGAGCGCGTCATGTTCGCGGCCCGCAGCCAGCGCTTCCACCGCAGCTTCAGCCGCCAGCATGCCGGATTTCATCGCCGTATGCGTGCCCTTGATCCGCGGCACGTTTACGAATCCGGCCGAACACCCGATCAACGCGCCGCCAGGGAATGCAAGTTCAGGCACCGACTGCCAACCGCCGTCGCTAATCGCGCGTGCGCCATAAGAAACACGGCGACCACCGGCGAGTATCTTCTTAATCTCAGGATGCGTTTTCCAACGCTGAAACTCTTCGAACGGCGACAGATAAGGATTTGAATAATTGAGCCAAACAACAAAACCCAAGGCAACTTGATTGTTCGCATGATGGTATAAAAACGCGCCGCCATTGGCATCCGTCAACGGCCAGCCCTGGCTGTGGATTACGCGTCCGGCAGAATGCTGCTCGGGCGGAATGTCCCACAATTCTTTAATGCCAATGCCGTAAACCTGCGGCTCACAATCCTTATCCAGCGCAAATTGCGGTTTGAGCAATTTGGTGAGATGACCTCGCACGCCTTCGGCAAAGAATGTATATTTTGCATGCAATTCCATGCCGCGCATATAATCGTCTTTATGGCTGCCATCGCGCGCAATGCCCATATCGCCCGTCGCGACACCCCTGACCGAGCCATCGGCGTTGTAGAGAATTTCTGCGGCCGAAAAACCGGGGAAAATTTCTACGCCCAGATTTTCAGCCTGCCCCGCCAACCAGCGGCACACATTACCAAGCGAGCCGGTATATGTGCCCTTATTATGCATGAAACCGGGCATCAGGAAATGCGGTATGTTGAACTTGCCAGTCTTGGTCAAAAGCCAGTGCTGATTGTCATTGACCGGCGTATCGACCAGCGAACAGCCCAACTTGCGCCAGTCAGGCAGCAGCTCGTCAAGCGCCTTGGGATCAATGACCGCACCGGACAATATATGCGCGCCCACCTCGGAACCCTTTTCAAGGATGCAGACGCTGGTATCGGGGGATAATTGTTTTATGCGGATTGCGGCCGAAAGTCCCGCTGGCCCCGCGCCAACAATAACAACATCATAGGGCATCGACTCACGCTCGCTCATTGCCTTTATCCTTTACCCGGCAGATAATTCAGGCCATCCCGATAACCGAACAGCTCGTGGAAATTGTCATGCCAAGCAATTGACCCTGCCGTCAACTGGTGACTGAAGGGATTTATGGAGGATCGGGGAAAAATTACCGCATTTGCTGTGGTTGAATCATTATCTGGTTGGTGGGAACTGGCCGGGGTTGATTCGGCTGTGCGCGAAAGCACGTCGGATTTGCTAGCGCAGGATGCTGTCGATACGTCCCCGAATGCACCCGTCGTTGCGGCTGCCGAGAAAAAACAGGCAGAGCCGCCTGCGACGCCCAACATCATCTGGCCCAATGATATTGCCACCCTTCGCGAGATGGTGGTCGGTGGTGCCCCCCTGCCCGGATATGCTTATGGTCCCGTCCGCTTTCCGCCTGTTGGCCCGGTTAGTTGCGAGGTGATGATTATTTCGGATCTGCCAGATATATTGCCTACGCCAGAAACCTCGACGTCCTTGAATGCGGCTCTTCTGCATCGGATGCTTGCCGCAATCGGGATCGATACAGCACTATGTTATTGCACATGGTTGGCGACGAGCATGCCGTCAACAGCGGAGGTTCCTGAAAACGACTTGCCCGCCCTCGCCGCGTTTATGCTGCATCAGATACAACTGATTAGACCTAAATCTTTGGTGATACTCGGTTCCGCCGCATGCAAGGCTCTGTTAGGCGAAGAATTGATGAACGCACGGGCGGAGTTACGAAATGTTAATCATAATGGCCTCAACATAACAACGCTGGCGACATTTCATCCGCGAACCCTTATTGCGCGACCTGCCATGAAAAAGCAGGCATGGAGAGATTTGCAGATGTTTGCGAAAAGGGTGCTCCAATGAGCAAAAGAATATGTAATTGGAAATGGCTGGCTTTTGCGCTGGCTTGCGCCCCCATTGCGACGGCGCACGCAAACACAAGCGATGGATTTCGCGCAATTGTCCCCGCTCAGCCGGCACCCCATGTTCTTAGCGCACAAGAAAAAGCCGTTTTCACTGCGATCTACGAAGCTATCCGTGCGGAAAAATGGGACGAGGCTTCACGCATGATTGATGCAGCGCCCCAGGGCCCCATGTCCGCAATGGCGCGCGCGGAATTATATGTCGCACCCAATAGCCCAAAGGTGGAGGCAGCGCAGTTGCAAGCCCTGCTTGAGGCTGCACCTTATTTGCCGCAGGCTGAACAATTGGCGACTATGGCACGTAAGCGCGGTCTGGAGATGGTTCCCAATCGGCCGGGTATCCGCCGCTTTTCATGGCTAGGTGGCGCACCAAAAAGGGATTTGCCCGCAAGTAAGGCAAGCGATAGCGTACGTGCCGAATTGCAGGTTTTCATTAAAAATGACCAATCTTTTGCCGCCGAACAGTTTTTGGAAAGCAAAGCATTGGAACTGTCACCCGAAGCGCTGACGGAATTACGCTATCGTGTGGCATGGTCTTATTATATCGAAAATGACGATGCATCCGCAAAGCGCGTTTCTGCTGTCGCGCATGTTGCCGGTGGAGAATGGGGCACGCAGGCCGCCTGGGTACTTGGCCTCTCTTCTTGGCGGCTCCGCGATTATGCCGCTGCCTATGACGCCTTTGACCATGTTGCCCGCTTGGCTAGTAACGATGATTTAAGGGCCGCAGGGCTCTTCTGGGGCGCACGCGCGGCCATGGCCGCAAAACAACCGCAATATATTCAGCCCAAGATGCAAAAGGCGGCGCAACTGTCAGAGACCTTTTACGGCTTACTCGCCAGCGAAGCGCTTGGCATGGAACCGATCGTGCGCAAGGTAGCGAAAGTCGTCAAGCTAGATTGGGCGAGCTTGAAAGAGCAGCAAAACGCGATTTTGGCGGTATCCCTGACAGAAATTGGTCAGAACAAGTTGGCAGATCAGGCACTGCGCCATCAGGCAAGAATTGGCGATGCGCGGCAGCATACAAACCTCGCGCAATTGGCGGGCGCGTTGAACTTAGCTTCAACGCAATTTTGGTTGGGCCATTATGGTCCATCACGTGACCAGAGCAACATTATGGCACGTTACCCCCTGCCCAATTGGCAACCAACCGGTGGCTGGCGCGTCACGCCATCATTGGTCTATGCCCACACGTTACAAGAATCCAATTTCCGTACCGACGTGATCAGCCCTGCTGGTGCACGCGGCCTCATGCAGGTGCGTCCCGGAACCGCTCAGGACCTTGCACGGGCGCGCGGTGCGTTCTTCACGGCATCCGAATTGGACCGCCCGACGATCAATTTGGAATATGGCCAGTCCTATTTGGAAAAGCTGCGCGATTTACCCGCGACGGGCGGGTTTTTGCCTAAGGTGATCGCGGCCTATAATGCGGGGCCGGCTCCGGTGATACGGTGGAATAGCGAAGTACGCGATAATGGTGACCCGCTGCTGTTCATTGAATCTATCCCTTATTGGGAAACGCGCGGTTATGTGGCGATAATTCTGCGAAATTACTGGATTTACGAGATGCGTGCAAACAAGGCGTCGGGAAGCTTGAAGGGCCTAGCCCAGTATATGTGGCCAAAATTTCCGGATGCTAATGGCACCGTCACCGCGCGCAGGATAACAGGGGGCGTCATTGCCGCTCGATGAAAACAGGGCGTTCAAGCCGGTAAACATCGCGCTCCTGACGGTGTCCGACACCCGTGGAATCGAAAACGACTCCAGCGGCGATATTTTGGCAGAACGGATAGTCGCCGCTGGACACAAGATCGCTGATCGCGCTATTTTGCGCGACGATGCCGCTTCAATCATTGCACGGCTGCATAATTGGATCGACGACGATCACGTCGATGTTGTCATCTCAACCGGTGGCACCGGGTTAACCGGACGCGACGTGACACCCGAAGCTTTGGACCGTGTAAAGACCAAGGATATCCCTGGCTTCGGCGAACTGTTCCGCTGGTTAAGCTTCGCAAGCATAGGCACATCCACCATACAGTCGCGCGCCTGCGCCGTGCTGGCGGGCGGGACGTATATTTTTGCCCTTCCCGGTTCAAACGGCGCAGTTAAAGACGGTTGGGACCAGATTTTGGTTCATCAACTCGATAGCCGCCATCGTCCCTGCAATTTTGTGGAATTGATGCCGCGCTTGCGCGAAATGTAATTTAAATGGCCCGCCAAGCCTATTTTAGCCCAAGGTCGCCGCAACCGGGCCTCAATCTTCCAGCACAAAATCCTTAAACTGGGCACGAAGCGCCACTTTTTGAATTTTGCCAGTGCCGGTGTGCGGAAGTTCGTCAACAAACAGCACACGGTCAGGCATCCACCATTTGACGATGCGTTCCGCCAGATAGGCCTTCACCGTCGCTTCATCGACGTCAGCCCCCGGTTTTTTGACAGCGATTAGAACGGGCCGTTCATCCCATTTGGGATGCGGGATACCAATTGCGCCTGCTTCG
>Ga0208595_1000133_pt1 | contig 27826 bp, 23 predicted proteins | sample LakMenEpi28Jun11_FD_150742 | JGI IMG/M metagenome (GOLD analysis project Ga0208595, IMG submission 150742) | Freshwater microbial communities from Lake Mendota, WI - 28JUN2011 deep hole epilimnion (SPAdes) | ecosystem: Environmental > Aquatic > Freshwater > Lake > Epilimnion/Euphotic zone ...
ATAACTTGGGGGCGTAGCTCAGTTGGCTAGAGCATCTGCCTTGCACGCAGAGGGTCGCAGGTTCGACTCCTGTCGCCTCCACAATTTTTTCAAAGCCTTTGCAATTTATTGCAGAGGCTTTTTTTGTTTTTCTAATTTGTTGATATTTTCAAAAAGAATTCAAATACATTTTCTTAATTTTAAAATATAATGAAGCATACTAAATCTATCATTTGCCCAAAAAATCTTATTTTTGTATTTTAAATTTAAAAAAGTGCAAAACATTCAGATTCAAATTCAAAAATTATTAAATATAAATATTGAGGATTTATCGAAATCGATTCATGAAAGAATGAAAATTCAATCCAGTATTCGTAAAGAACAACTAATAGGATTGTTAGTATCGGTACTTTTAGTTTGTATTGGTTTAAATACCAGTTCATATATGGCGTTATTTGGCGGCCTATTATTATTTCCTTTCCTGCTTTCTTTTTATGCTCTAGGTTATGGTTTATTTATTAAAGATTTAGAGATTATACATCAATCAATCAAAACGATTTTAATTGTTTTACTAATCTCGATTTTTGTAAGTATTCTATATTTTTATATTACTCCGATTTATATTTCGGATGTCAATATTTTAAAAGTTGCAAATGTGTCATTTTCCGAGATTTTGGTAGCCTTTTTAGGTGGTATAGCTGGATTTGTATCTATTCTTAAAAATCGATTTCAAGTGATGATGATTGCAGTTAGCATTGCGACAGGGATTATTATACCATTAGCAATAGTAGGTTTTGGTTTGATTCATAGTGATTTTCATTTGGTACACCAAGCTTTGTATATCTTTTTAGTTATTTTATTTTTTATTATATTCGGAGCTTACTTCTTAAGTTTTATGGTTGGGATACAACAAAATAAGTTGTCAAAAAGATTTCAGATTTTAGTTTATAGTTTAACTTTAATTATTTTTATTTCAGGTGTTTATTTTTCTTCTACATTGCTTAAAAAAGCTATTGCAACGCATAATATTGAAAGTTATTTAAATGAAGCTATAGGTTCTAATACTTGTGTCATTCAGTCAAAAGAAATTCAATTTGATGAGAAGAAAGTTGAAGTTTATTATACTGGATTTAAACCCAATGCCATTCAAGATGAAGCATTAAAGAAGAAATTCAAAATTAAAAACTATACATTTAACTATATAGAAATTTAGCATGCAATACAATCGAAAAATAGCCTTTCATACATTAGGATGTAAGCTCAATTATAGTGAAACTTCAAGTTTGGCTAACTTAGCTATTGATGGAGGGTACTCTAAGGTTGATTTTACTGAATTGGCTGATTTTTATGTGATAAATACGTGTAGTGTTACCGAAAATGCGGATAAAGAATGTAAATTTTTGGTGCGTCAAGTTAAACGAAAAGCCCCAGAATCAAAAGTTGTTATTATTGGATGTTATGCACAATTAAAACCAGAGGAAATCGCTTCCATAGATGGTGTTGATTTAGTTTTAGGTACTTCCGATAAGTATAAATTGGTAACCCATTTAGATCAAATGGACCAATACCAACAAAAAGTGTTTTCTGGCGATATTAAAGCCGTTAACGAGTTTTATCCAACATTTTCATCTGGAGATCGTACGCGTACGTTTTTAAAAATTCAAGATGGTTGTGATTATTTTTGTACATTTTGTACCATTCCTCTAGCTCGTGGCCGAAGTCGAAGTCAAAGTGTGGATAAAACCATTGAAATTTATAAAAAAGCGGCCGCTACAGGTGTAAAAGAAATTGTTTTAACAGGAGTCAATACAGGTGATTTTGGTAAAACGGAAGATGGTAAAAATCGTACGGAGGAATCTTTGTATGATTTTCTTAAATGTATTGATGCTATTGAAGATGGTGTAAGAATTCGTATTTCATCGATTGAACCCAACCTTCTGACCGAAGAAATCATTGATTTGGTAGCTCAAAGCAAAAAGTTAATGCCCCATTTTCATATTCCTTTACAAAGTGGTTCGGATACAATTTTGGAGGCTATGCATCGAAAGTATAATACCGATTTATATCGAAATAGAATTGCTTATATTCGAAATAAAATACCTCATGCGGCTATAGGTGTCGATGTCATTGTTGGATTTCCTGAGGAAACGGATGACTTTTTTGAAGAAAGCTATGCTTTTGTTAATAGTTTAGATATTTCATACCTTCATGTCTTTACATATTCAGAAAGATTAAACACGCGAGCTGCAAAATCAGAAATACAGGTTCCTATAGAAGTTCGAAGAAACCGAAATAAACGTTTTAGAATTTTAAGCGATAAATTGAAACGCGCTTTTTATGAAAACCATTTGAATAAAGAATATCCCGTTTTGTTTGAACAAGAAAATGATAATGGTTTTATAAATGGATATTCGCCTAATTACATTAGAGTTCGAATTCCTTTTGAAGAAAATCTTCAAAATTCAATAAAAAATGTTCATTTAAATGAGGTGCATCCTTTGTTATATGTGAATGGAAATATATGCCAATAAAAAATACGGATAGTTTTTTACCTTATCGAACGACATTTAATCCTGATTTGATGGATTTTATATTAACTATGATTACTATAGAAAGGCAAGAAATTTTAAAGAAAACCATAGAACAGCGAACAAAATATTGCTGCTTTGTAGCAGAAAAATTATTAGATGATCATAATGTTCATGCTGTTGTTCGAACCTCTGAATGTCTAGGTTTCCAAGATTTTTACAATATACCATTTGAAGGGACATTAAAGAGAAATAGAGCCATTACCAGAGGCGCATTTAATTGGACACATATTTATAATTATCCTGAATCCAATGGAAGTGTAGATTGTATTCAAGATTTAAAATCCAAAGGTTATCGAGTTTTTGCTAGTACGCTTCATAATGAAAATAATTATACGCCCGAAACAGTGCCTATAGATAAACCATTAGCTATAGTTTTAGGAAATGAACATGCAGGTGTTTCCGATGAAGTAATGGCTCATGCTGATGGATTTATTCAAATCCCGATGTATGGTTTTACCGAAAGTTATAATGTTTCAGTTGCTGCCGCGTTAATGGGCTATCATATCAATGAACGAGTACGAAGTCATCATAAAGAAATATACTTAAATGCGCTCGAAAAACGCAATTTATATTACGAATGGTTATGGTTTTCTGTAAAAAATCCGGATAAAGTATATGAATATTGGAAGCGAGAAATACGAGATTTAAAAAAATAATTTTTTTTTCTTAATGATAATGAATAGGTTGTAAAATTTTTGAAACAAAATACTAAAAAAAACATTGAAATTAAAAAATAACCTTTATATTTGCACTCTCAAAACGAGAAAGGGGTTCTTAGCTCAGCTGGTTCAGAGCATCTGCCTTACAAGCAGAGGGTCACTGGTTCGAATCCAGTAGAGCCCACTTATTTTAATGCGAAATCGAAAGGTTTCGCATTTTTTGTTATATTTTTAACAAATGAACTAAATTTCTTAATTTAAAGCTCCTTCTAATATTTTTTGAAACCATTAAATTATACCCGTCTATATTTGTAAAAAAAATAGTTATATGGAGTGGATTCAATTATTGTTAGATTTTCTAAAAGATCCTTTAATCTTTTTAAGTGATTTCATTCATATATATGGCCCTTGGGTTTATGGTTTTTTGTTTTTAATTGTTTTTGTTGAAACGGGTGTCGTGGTGATGCCGCTTCTTCCTGGAGATTCATTGCTTTTTGCTATAGGTTTAATTGCAAGTACTACGGGGCAAATTGATATTTACTTTATAATTCCTCTATTGATTTTAGCCGCGCTTTTAGGTGATAATCTCAATTATTTTATTGGTAAAAAATTTGGTGATTTTGTTCAAAGTAAAGAAAAAATATTATTTTTAAAAAAAACACATATCGATCAAACAGAGGCCTATTTTGAAAAAAATGGTGGTAAAACTATTATCCTAGCACGTTTTATCCCAATTATAAGAACCATTGCTCCTTTTGTAGCGGGGGCTGGTGAAATGAAATACCGTACTTTTCTTAGTTATTCTATATCAGGAGCTTTTTTGTGGGTTTTTTCAATCACTTTACTAGGCTATTTCTTAGGAAGCGTAGATATCGTTAAAAATAATTTCGAAAAAGTGGTTATGTTAATTGTTTTTATCTCTATTTTACCTTTACTAACTAAAGCGTTTCAAGGCTTAAGAAAAAAGTGATTGAATTAAGGTTGTGTTAAAATCAAATAGATGAAAATTTTAATGGTTTGCCTTGGTAATATTTGTCGTTCTCCATTGGCTCAAGGTATTTTAGAAAATAAAGTTAAAGATTATATTACAGAGTGGGAAATCGATAGCGCAGGCACTGGCGGCTGGCATGCGGGCGAAAAACCGGATCTTCGATCTATCCAAATTGCAAATAAAAATAATATTGATATTACTGCTCAACGAGCACGTAAAATTAGAAGTATTGACTTTGAATATTACGATTGGATTTTTGCTATGGATCAAAGTAATTTAAATGATTTACGTAAACAAGCCCATGAACATGAATTAGATAAAATTGTAAAATTGACGCATTTTTCTAAAAAATACAACCTTCATGATATTCCTGATCCATATTATGGCGAAGGAGATGGATTTCAAATAGTTTATGATATGTTATCGGAATCAATAGATTGTTTTTTAGATCATATAAATAAATAATAAGCCTCCAAGTTCTGTCTAAAATTTTATACAAAAAATACTTTTTGTTTGAACTTCTTTGCATATTTTCATTTTTTATTCGCAATTTTGCATATATAAGAGTAAAACCATGGATAAAGAATCGAAATCTTATTTTTCGAAAAATAAAAATAGTAAAATTTTTGGACTGACTTTAATCGTTTTTGCAGTAATTATTTTACTAAGTATAATTTCGTATCTTATTTTTTTTAGAGCCGATCAAAGTCTTGCAATAGGAGGCTGGGAGCAAATAAAAAAAGTAGATTATTATAAAACACAAAACTGGATTAATAAAATTGGTTTGTTTATTGGTTATTTTTTCGTAGATGTTTTATTTGGTGTATTTTCAATCTGTATACCAATTGTACTTCTTTTATATGGAATTAACTTCGCTTTTCAACGAAGGGTTTTTGGCTTTTTTAGTACTTTTCGTAATGCGATATTATTAATTATTCTTGGAAGTAGTTTTTTCGCATTATGGCAAAATATTTTTAATAGTATTCATGTGCCTCTTGGGGGCGGTTTTGGTTATTATCTTGCAGGAAAAGAAGGCGTTTTATATCCATTAATTGGTTTTATTGGTGTGTTTTTAATCTGGGGATTGGTTACTTTTGCGTCTTTTATTTGGCTTTTTGATTTTGATTTTACAAAATTATTTAATCTCAAAGAAGAATTTAATAAACTAAAAAAACAATCGAAACAAGACCAGAAATCAAATCTGGAAAATTTTGATGAAGAATTACCTGCTAAACATTACGATACCTTATTTGAACAAGATCATATTCAAATTGAACCTAAAACTGAAGTTCAAGATAGTATGGAAATGGATATAATTTCGGTACATGATGCAACAGAAGAAAATGATATAGAAAGTACTTTTGAAGTCATCACGCCGCAAGAAGAGATTTTTTCAAATTTTGACGAAAACCCATTAATTGAAATTGAATTTAATGAAGATAAAATAATAGAAGATGCCGATGAACTTCAGCAGGAACGATTTGAAAATCTACCTCCCTATGACCCTAGAAAAGAATTGTCAAATTATCAATTCCCAAGTATCGAGTTAATGGCAAATCACGGACATGGAAAAACGATAATTGACAAAGAACAGTTGGAGTTAAATAAAAATCAAATTATACGAACATTAAATGATTTTAACATAACAATAACTTCGATTAGAGCTACCGTTGGCCCTACAGTTACATTATACGAAATTACGCCTTCTCCAGGTATCCGTATTTCTAAAATTAAAAGCCTTGAAGACGATATTGCACTTTCGTTAGCTGCTTTAGGTATTCGTATTATTGCTCCAATTCCGGGCAAAGGAACGATCGGTATTGAAGTGCCAAATCTTCATAAACAAATCGTAAGTATGAAGTCGGTCATCCAATCGGAAAAATTTCAGAATTCAAATATGGAACTTCCCTTGGCTTTAGGTAAAAATATATCCAATGAAGTTTTTGTAGCTGATTTGGCTAAAATGCCCCATTTATTAATGGCTGGAGCCACAGGAAAAGGAAAATCGGTGGGTATTAATTCTATTTTAGTTTCTTTGTTATATAAAAAACATCCCGCAGAACTTAAATTTGTATTGGTGGATCCTAAAAAAGTGGAATTGAGTATTTATTCAACTATTGAAAAACACTATTTAGCTAAACTTCCGAATGAGGAAGACGCCATAATTACAGATGTGAAAAAAGTGGTTAACACATTGAATTCACTTTGTATTGAAATGGACGATCGTTATGATTTATTAAAAAAGGCTCAAGTACGAAATATTAAAGAATATAATGAGAAATTTATTTCAAGAAAACTTAGTCCGCTCAATGGACATCGTTTTCTCCCATATTTTGTTTTAATTATTGATGAATTTGCTGATTTAATCATGACTGCTGGTAAAGAAGTCGAGCTACCTATTGCAAGATTAGCACAGTTGGCTAGAGCTATTGGAATTCATTTAATTGTTGCTACGCAAAGACCTTCGGTAAATGTAATTACGGGTTTAATTAAAGCAAATTTCCCAGCCCGAATTTCATTTGCGGTTTCCTCTTCTATAGATAGTAAAACGATTTTAGATACCAAAGGTGCTGAGCAATTAATTGGTCAAGGAGACATGTTATTGAGTTTAGGTAGTGAAATTGTTCGACTACAATGCGCGTTTATCGATACACCAGAAGTTGATGCGATTGGTCGTCATATTGGTCAGCAACAAAGCTATTCCACTGCTTATGATTTGCCTGAATATTATGGAGAAGATGATGTTCCTATGTTGAAATTTGATAAGAAAGATATCGACGAATTATTTAAAGATGCCGCACGTGAAATTGTTTTAAGTCAAATGGGTTCGATTTCATTAATACAACGAAAATTGAGTATTGGACATAATCGTGCAGGAAGAATTATAGATCAGCTTGAAGCCTTTGGTATTGTTGGTCCAAACAAAGGAAGTAAGCCCAGAGAAGTTTATTTTAAATCATTAGACGAGCTAGAAAGGCATTTAGAAACGTTAAATTAAGTTAAAAAAACGTTTTGTGGGATGCATTTAAAAAAGTTGCATTATTTTTGCAATGGTTTTCTTGGATAGGTAACTATTCAAGTTAGTTTTGTTTTCATAGTATTCGGCCTCAAACATTCCCCTGTTTGGGGCCGTTTTATTTTAAAGAACACAAATATATGGATTTTTAGGTGGATTTTGTTTGATTTCACAAAAAAAAGGTCTTAAAAAAATAAGACCTAGAAAGTATTAAAAAAAGTTTAGTAGTATTACAAAACCGAATCGCAATAAAATAAAAATACCATACGATTGGTTATATTTTGAGTTCTTTTCGAATTTAAAAGTAAACGGTTATTTACATTTCGAATTAAAGTAGGATTTTCCTCCAATTGAATTACATAAGGATTCGATTCATGTTCTTTGCAATATTGAGCAACCGCAGCATCTGTATTATGAAAAATTTGTTCTTTAGAAGCAATAATAATTTCAAATTCTGGAAATTTATCGTTGGAACGTGGATTGTTTTGTATTGGACTCAAAACAATGTGACCTTCTTTAGCTATTAATCCTGAACAAAAACTTAGCGAAATATCTGAATTTTCACCAAATCGATCATAAGTAAATTGTGCATCAAAGAAATTTTGATTTCTCAAATAATCAATTAAAGATTCTTCCCAAATTAACATTTTGTTTTTTTGAAATTTGGATATGAAGAGCTTTAATTTTTCAAACAATTGAGATTTATCTTCACAATAAATAAATCTACCACCTTTTTCGGTATAGTTTTTTGCAAATAAAATATCTAATGGCTCATCAGGAAGATCTTCAATTTTAGGTTCTATTTCTTCAGGCACATAATTGTAAGTATTAAAACGATGGGGCTGAAATTCTGCATCGATTTTTTTTCCAATAAGTGTTTTTGCAAGCAAATGCTCATCTTGGTTTTTTTCTTTATCTTTACCAAATAACTTTTTAAACACGTTATATTAATTTAAAGTTAATTTTAATAATTCTACTACAAAAATAAGTAATAAAAATTAAACTCTTTTAACATATTATGAACAACTTATATATCTAGTGGCAAAAAAAATAGACAGCAATTTAATCTGTTTTAAATATTTTTACAAAAAAACAAATATAATGAATTTACTTATAAATAAAAATGCGTTGGTATGTGGTAGTAGTCAAGGCATTGGATTGGCTTCTGCTCAATATTTAGCTACAATGGGTGCGAACATTTGCTTAATGGGACGTAATGAAAAAAGCTTGCAAGAAGCGATTAAATCATTATCAATAATTCATGATCATCAATTTCATCATTATTTGATTGCCGATGTTTCGGATTTAAATCAGTATCAAAAGGATTTGGAAGCACATCTTTCAACAATTTCATACTCTTATGATATTTTAATTAATAATACGGGTGGCCCACCTTCAGGACCTATAGTGAAAGCAGAAATTGAGGCATTTAAACAAGCATTTAATAATCATTTATTAGCCAATCATATCAACGTTTTAGCTTTAAAAGAGGCGATGATTAAAAATAATTTTGGAAGAATTGTCAATATTATTTCTACTTCGGTAAAGCAACCCCTGCCAAATTTAGGTGTTTCTAATACCATCCGTGCCGCTGTAGCCAATTGGTCTAAAACGTTAGCGAGTGAGTTAGCGCCTTTTGGTATTACGGTAAATAATGTATTGCCAGGTGCAACGAGTACTCAAAGATTAGAAGCAATTATCAACAATAAAGCCAATCAAAATCAAATTGATGCTTCGCATGTAGCGGATGAAATGATCAACGAAATTCCGATGAAACGATTTGGAAAACCTGAAGAAATTGCTGCAGCTGTTGGTTTTTTGGCATCGCCACAAGCAAGTTATATTACGGGGATTAATATTCCTGTGGATGGTGGTAGAACGGCTTGTCTATAAAAAAAGAAGTTAGAATGAATAAAAAAATCATCTTAGGTTCAAGTTCACCTCGTCGTATTCAATTACTAAAAGATATTTTAGGCATCGAACCTGAAGTGCGCATTCCTAATATTGATGAACATATTTATCATGAAATAGAAGTTCGGAATATTGCAAGTGAATTGGCTTTAAATAAATTCAAATCACTTTGTATTCAATTTCCTTTGCAACCCAATGAAATTTTAATTACGGCCGATACCACCGTTATTTTAAACAATAAAATTATAGATAAACCTAAAGATATAGAAGAAGCTAAAACCATATTACATTCTTTGTCAAATAATAGCCATGAAGTTATAACGGGAGTTTGTATAGGGAATCATAAAGATTATCAAGTATTTTCTGAAAAAACGTTTGTGAAATTTGGCAATTTAAGAAGCGAAGATATTGATTATTATATTAAAAAAGGTCAACCTTTAGATAAAGCGGGTGGTTATGGTATTCAAGAGTGGATAGGGCAAATTGGCGTTGAAAGCATCGACGGTTGTTTTTATAATGTTATGGGGTTTCCTGTTCATAAAATATACAAATCCTTACAACTTTTTTTAACTTAAATTTTAAAAAATGAAGTCAAATGTACTTAAATATCTTTTGGTTTATAGTAGTCCATTTTTTGGATGGGTATCGCTAAATTCATATGATGCATGGTCATATATTGCTTTAATATTTACGTTTGGTTTTGTGCCGCTTATGGAATTTTTTATTCCCAAAAACTCTGAAAATCATTCTAAAGAGGTTGAAGAAACATTAAAAAATCAGAAAATATACGATTGGATATTGTATGGTTTGGTCCCTATACATTTTTATTTACTTTTCTTATTTTGCATACAAATTCAAAAAGAAGATATTGAACTTTTTATAAAGATTGGATGGATTACTGCGTATGGAATTAGCTGTGGTGTTTTAGGAATAAATGCGGCTCATGAATTGGGACATCGTTCAAAAACGTATGAAATCAATATGAGTAAATTACTTTTGATGACAAGCCTTTATATGCATTTTTATATCGAGCACAACCGCGGTCATCACAAAAATGTTTCCACCGAACATGATCCTGCTTCGGCAAGGTATGGTGAAACTATTTATGCGTTTTATTTTCGTTCCATTTTAAATTCATTTTTATCTGCTTGGCAAATAGAAAAAGATCGTTTTGTGAAAAAAGATCTATCGCATTTGACTATTAAAAACGAAATGATTCAATTTTTATTGATACAAAGTATCTTTTTATTTCTTATTTTTTGGTTTACCAATTTTCAAGTGCTTTGTTTTTATATTCTTGCAGCATGTATTGGGATTCTATTACTAGAAACGGTTAATTATATTGAACATTATGGACTTTCTCGTCAAAAAAATGGCGAGGACTATGAACGTACGACGCCTATTCATTCTTGGAATAGCGACCATCAATTTGGTCGATTGTTGCTTTTAGAACTTAGCCGTCATTCGGATCATCACTATATTGCAAGTCGAAAGTATCAAATTTTAAGAAGTCATGAAAATAGTCCGATGATGCCTACAGGATATCCAGGTATGATGATTTTGTGCTTAATTCCGCCTTTATGGTTTTCGATTATGAATCCTAAAATTGATAAGATTCAAAAGCGTTGAGCATTGAATCATTAATAATTTAGTTTATAAAACTCAAAGTACTTTTTATAACTTCCCGAAATGACCAATAAGTCGAAGTTTGGTTTGGAAATCACCGAAAACTCCAATGCGTCATTATATTTAGCTAATTTTGGACTGTTTCTTAAATCTTCGCTGATACTCAAACATTTGAATATTTTATTGACACGTTCTACCGTTAAATATTGAGATTTGGCGCCACGATGAATTTGTATTTCAAAGTTTAAATTCGGTTCCATTTCAAAAATTACATTTTCAATATCCCGTTTTATTTGATAAATATTTTCGGTGCCATCAATACGAATTAAGCTTAAATGTGGTGCATTGGCATTAAAAAAGAAATTGACATTCGCTTCCTCTTTGGCAATAGACGTCACTTGATTTTCTGCATTTTCAATATTAGAAGTAAATAAGTTTTCATTTTCCCTTACTTTCAACGCATCCTCTTCTTTTTGGTTTGAAACTTTTAACGAATCTCTATTTACTTTTAGGGCATATTCTAGCCATTCTTTTGCCGTTGGATATTCATCGCTATTGGTATGGTTTTCATTCAAATCTTTTAATGTAGCCAAATATTCATCAAATTGATAATATCTAGTATGACAAAGTGCTTTTAACAATTTATATTTTGGCACCAAAGGATTATCTTTATTGTCTGCAATAAATTGGTCGCATTGAGCAATTACTTTTTTATAATTTTTAAGGTCAAAAGAAGTAAAAATTTGTTTGTATTTATTTTCGGCAACTTCATTTTCTTTCAATAAATCTTTGGCATAATTCGGATTGGAAATCAATTTGTTGAATTTTGATTCTGGATAATCTTGCGCCAGTGCATTTTGATATACTTCGGAGCCTGAGTAATCTCCATTTTCTCTACTCAATAAATACAATGCATATAGAACTTCTTCTTCTTGATTATATTTTACCTTAAAACGATTTAAAATCATTTTATAATACAAAATGGCTTCAGGTATATCATTGATTTCATAATGAAAAATCTGAGCAATTTTATGAATAATACCTTGTGTACTTCCAATAAATTCAGATTTTTTTTCTTCTTCAAAAGGCAAATCTGCAATCATAATATCGCTAATCTCGTCGGTTTCGATATCTTCTTTAGACGATATTTTTTCTGAATTTTCTTTTGTATTTTGACTTTCTTCAGCCATCACGCCACTTCCACCAAACTTCCAGTTCTCTTGTCGTTTTATATTTCCAAACTTTTTCTTAAAAGCAATTCGACCGTTTTCAATTTGTGAAGGGTTATCAAAATACCAATTGGATCTGGCTCCTGTCGTTTCTACTTTGGTTGCTTCTAGCTTAGTGGATGCAATGATATTTTCATTTTCTTTGTTTTTCTTTTCTTTAGCTAAATTTTTTGCAATACGTTTTGAAGCTTCTTTTTTACCCAATGAAACTAAATTTAGGATAGAATCATTTTTTTGTAAAGAATCAAAATATTTACTTAATTCTATCAAATACTTTGCTTTTTGTTTAAATTCTTCTTTTTGATCATACGAAGCTGGAATAATCATATTTGCGCTGTCGTAATATTTTGCAGAGGGTTTATAATTTTTAGCATCAAAATACATACTTCCGATTCGTTCAAAAGCCATGAACTTGATATTTGGATTTTTATTGGCATTTTGGGCCGCTTTTGTCAAATATAACTCAGCGTTTTTATAATCTTTTAGTTTGGCATACGATATCCCAATGGCATAATAAATTCGTTCGATACGATCCAAATATTTTCCTTTTCTCGCCATAGCTTTTAGCTCATCGATCGTCGCACTGGCTTGACCTGCTCCAGCTAACTCGGCCATGCGCATTTGTGTTTCAAAAACGATGGCTTCATTATCATTTTGCATCAAAATTCGGTTGTATTGCCCAACGGCTTTAAATTTATCATTATCCGCTTCATACAGCTGGGCTAAAATAAAACGTAGCCTCGATAGTTCTTTTTTTTGTGCAGATTCCAACATTGGATTGATAATGTCAATAGCGGGTTTATATTCTTTTTTTGCCATATGCAAGAGCACTTGCGTTTTTCGCAAATCGGCTCGATATTGTATCGGAAAACTTAAGTCGGCCTCTGCATTAGAAATGATGCGCTGCGCTTCATAATAATTGCCTTTTCGGATGTAAGAACGCACCAACCAAACAATGGCTTCATTTCGGGCTAATTTATGCAACAATTTGCGCTCCGAAATCGGTTTTTTACTTCGTTTTTTAGCATAATTAATATCGGCAATCAACTTTTTAGGTTTTCCGGATTTGATGTGCGTGCTTCGGTATCCTCGTTCAAAATTAGTAACGATATAATCAAATTGTATGATTGCCGAATCTAGCTCACCGCTGTAATAAAAACGTTTTCCATTAACCAACAATGCGTCATCGACCCATTTACTATTTTTTTTCTTTGTGAAAATTTTAGAACTTTTAGCGCCAATTTCCTTAAATTTCGCTACATTTTTAAACTGATCCGTATTATAATCGTAAGGAAATATGGGGTAAAATTGGTAAAAATATTCGGGATTGTTGTTGGCCACTTCTTTATAGCCCAATCGGAATTTATATTTTGCATTAAAATATGTATTGTAGTACGCTGTAAAATTCGTAACGGTCTGACGAAATCCTTTATATTTCGTATTGGAGCAGCCACTAACTATCAAAAGTAAAACAACCCAAACAAAATATTTTTTTAAAAACAATTTTCGACAAGAATTATTGATGAAACCATGAACTTTAAGAACGAAAAATCGCCTTATTTATTATTTTAGAGCAAATATAATTTTATTTTTTTAATCGAATTCAAAATTGCCTTAACTTTGCTACTTAATTTTTATTTCATGCATAAAATTGTATTTAGTTTTTTTCTTCTTCCTGTTTTATTATTTTCTCAAGAAAATATAACGTATCAAAAACCTCCAAAAGAAATTTTGGAACTTGCGGATTTTGAAAGAGCACCAAGTGTAAATTTGAATAGTAAAAAAACGATGATATTGCTTTCGTATCGCAATACATACAAAACACTCGATGAACTCAATCAACCTGAAATGAAATTAGGTGGACTTCGCATCAATCCAAACACCAATATTAGTAGTACTATAAGTTATATCAATAATCTTAAAATTCGAAATTTGAATTCTAAAACAGAAATTCAAGTGAAAGGATTGCCCGAAATTCCTAAAATTTCTTATTTGAATTGGTCGCCCGATGAAAAATGGATTGCTTTTTGCCATACGGAAAATTTTGGCGTTTCATTATGGATTTTAAATGTTGAAAATGCAACCGCAAAAAAAATATCAAAAGATTATTTAAATGCTAATTTGGGAAGGCCTTTTGAATGGCATCCGAGCAGTCAATATCTTTTGATTTGTTCGATGAATAAAAATAGAAATCCACTTATAGATGGTTCTAAATCGTTGCCTGATGGTCCTATAGTTTCTTCAAGTGATGGAAAGATTTCACAAAATCGAACGTATCAAGATTTATTAAAAAATAAAACGGATGAGTCTAATTTTGAGCAATTGGTGACGTCTTCCATTCAAAAAATAACTATTGAAGGAGCGATAACTCCTTTTTTGCCAGAAGCTATGTATACCGGATTTGATTATTCACCTGATGGAAATTATCTATTGGTAAATAATATTGAAAAACCTTTTTCGTATATCGTTCCGATGAATCGTTTTCCGAGTGCTTACAATATCTATGATAACAATGCGCAATTTGTTAAATTGATTCATAAAAATCCATTACACGAAATTATTCCAAAAGGATTTTCAGCTACAATTAAAGGAAAAAGGGCTATTCAATGGCGAGATGATAAAGCGGCAACTTTATTTTTTGTAGAAGCATTGGATGAAGGCGATCCTGCTAAAGAAGCTCCGTTTCGCGATGCGTTATACCGCTGGGAAGCGCCATTTAATAATGAGCCTAATTTATTTTTTAAAACGAAATGGCGTTTTTCGGATATTCAATGGACAAATGCGAATTTTGCAATGGTGAGTGAATCTTGGTATGATACTCGAATGAGTACTACCTTTAAAATAAATCCTGATAGGATACAACAAGAAGGATTCATTTTTGATTCTAGAAATTATCAAGATGTGTATTCCGATCCAGGAAATTTTTATACCGTCAAAAATGAATTTAATAAAAATGTAGCTGGAGTAGTTCAAAATAAAATGTTTTTGATCGGTGATGGTTTTACGAAAGAGGGACAATTTCCTTTTATTGATGAATACGACCCGAATTTGAATACAAAAAAACGTATATATACATTTAAGTCCAAAAATCAAAAAGAAGAGATTGTTGATTTTTTTGATGTAGCTTCCAAAAAGATTTTAGTTCGATTGGAATCAAAAAATGAGTATCCAAATTATTTTTTCAAAGATATCAAATCGCAAGCCGTTCAAGCGATAACTAACTTTAAAAATCCTTTCTTAAAGTTGAATAATGTGTATAAAGAAGTTATCAAATACAACCGAAAAGACGGCGTGGAACTTTCAGGAACCTTGTATTTACCCGAAGGTTATGATCGAAAATCTAAGAAACAAAAATTACCACTTTTGATTTGGGCGTATCCAAGAGAATTTAAAGACAAAAATACCGCAGGGCAAGTAACATCGAATCCTAACGCATTTACGTTCCCATATTATGGATCTTTTGTGTATTGGGTAACCAAAGGTTACGCTATTTTGGATAACGCATCATTTCCAATTTTGGGTGAGGGAAAAAATGAACCTAATGATTTGTTTATTGAGCAGTTAATTGATAATGCATATTCTGCTATTCAAGCGGTATATAAATTGGGCTATATCGATACGCAAAAAGTAGCAATTGGAGGGCATTCTTATGGTGCTTTTATGACGGCTAATTTACTGACGCATACCAATTTATTTAAATGTGGAATCGCTAGAAGTGGCGCGTATAACCGCACACTTACACCTTTTGGTTTTCAGAGTGAGCAGCGAAATTATTGGGATATTCCAGATGTTTATAACAAAATGTCGCCATTTATGAACGCACATAAAATGAAAACGCCTTTACTTTTAACCCACGGCGAAGCCGATAACAATCCTGGAACTTTTACGTTGCAAACCGAGCGGTATTTTCAAGCACTCAAAGGTTTGGGCGCACCCGTTCGTATGGTCATTTTACCAAAAGAAAGTCATGGCTATTTGGCTAAGGAAAATATTTTGCATTTACTTTGGGAACAAGATCAATTTTTAGAGAAATATTTAAAGTAAAATGAAGATTTTTGTTGAGTTAGTTTAGATATGAGATGACCGATTTTAGATGTATATATTTTGGATCTTAAATAAATTGATAATTCTGGTTGTTTTACTAAAATCAAATACCTGTTTTTAGAAGCTCTAGACTAAAATCTAAAGCTATGAACCATTTCCCTAATCTATGATTTTGTATTTTTTAACAATAATTAGATTGCAGTTGAAAAAAAATAGTATATTTGTTGCTTTAATTTTGTCAAAATGAACAATAAAGATATATTAATAGCGCAATTTTTAAATCAAGTTGCAGCGAATAACCCCAACGAACCTGAATTTTTACAAGCCGTAAAAGAAGTTGCAGAAACTGTAATGCCTTTTATAGAAAAAAATCCAAAATACAATAACAAGATGTTACTAGAAAGAATGGTAGAGCCAGAAAGAGTAATACTTTTTAGAGTAACTTGGTTAGATGACGCAGGAAATATTCAAGTAAACAAAGGGTATCGAATTCAGATGAATTCTGCAATTGGCCCATACAAAGGTGGTTTAAGATTTCATCCTACAGTAAATTTAAGTATTTTAAAGTTTTTGGCATTTGAACAAACGTTTAAAAATAGCTTAACGACATTACCAATGGGTGGCGGAAAAGGGGGTTCTAATTTTGATCCAAAAGGGAAATCTGATAACGAAATTATGAAATTTTGTCAAGCATTTATGACAGAATTAGCCAAACACATTGGTGCAGATACCGATGTTCCTGCTGGAGATATTGGAGTTGGAGGGAGAGAAGTAGGTTATATGTTTGGTCAATACAAAAGATTAAGAAATGAATTTACGGGCGTGCTTACTGGTAAAGGGCTTTCTTTTGGTGGTTCTTTAATAAGACCAGAGGCCACAGGTTATGGCGATGTTTATTTTGCACAAAGTATGCTTGCTACAAGAGGAGATAGTTTTTCAGGAAAAACTGTTGTAGTTTCTGGTTCAGGAAACGTAGCTCAATATGCTTGTGAAAAAGCAACACAATTGGGGGCTAAAGTTGTAACACTTTCAGATTCTGCTGGTTATATTTATGACGAAGCTGGTATTGATGCAGAAAAACTTGCCCATGTAATGTACATAAAAAATGAGTTAAGAGGAAGAATTAGCGAATATGTAACTAAATATCCTAATGCAAAATATATTGCAGATGCTCGACCTTGGGGTGTGAAATGCGATATCGCTTTGCCTTGTGCAACACAAAACGAATTGAACGAATTAGAAGCAAAAACATTAGTAGCCAATGGCTGTTTTTGCGTAGCTGAAGGTGCTAATATGCCTACTACTCCAGAAGCTGTAGAGGTGTTTTTACATTCAAAAATTTTGTTTGCTCCAGGCAAAGCTTCAAATGCTGGTGGTGTAGCAACATCTGGTTTAGAAATGTCTCAAAATTCGTTAAGAATGAGCTGGACAACTGAAGAGGTTGATGCAAAATTAAAAGATATTATGGCAAATATTCACCAAGCTTGCGTAGATTACGGAAAAGATGAAACTGGCTATATTGACTATGTAAAAGGTGCAAATATTGCCGGTTTTGTTAAAGTTGCTGATGCAATGTTGGCACAAGGAGTAGTTTAATTTATTTTTGATAAACAGTCTACTTTAAAAGAATAAACGTAATTTCTATTGGAGGTTTTTTGGCATTAGATTATTGTAATCACTCGTTACTATACCTAATTCTTAACCCCTTCCCTCAAATCTAACATCTCTCGTCTCCAATCTAATCTTCCAAACCTTTTTTCTTCAAAATAACCAATTCCTATTATATTTGCGAAATGTTATAAAACATAATCAAAAGCATTAATGAAAAAACGATTTGCGTTAATTGGTGCAGCGGGTTATATCGCTCCAAGACATATGAAAGCCATTAAAGATTTAGGGCATGAATTGGTATGTGCGTATGATCCTTATGATGGCGTGGGAATTATGGATAGTTATTTTCCGGATGCCGATTTTTTTACCGAATTTGAGCGATTTGATCGACATATCGATAAGTTAAAACGCGAAGGAAATCCTATTGATATCATTAGTATTTGTAGTCCTAATTATTTGCACGATGCTCATATTCGTTTTGGGCTTCGCAGCGGTTGTGATGTGATTTGCGAAAAACCACTCGTTTTAAATCCATGGAATGTAGACGCTTTAGTAGAAATGGAAAAAGAAACGGGTAAAAATGCCTACACCATTCTTCAATTGCGATTACATCCGAGTATTATAGCGTTAAAAGAGCGCGTAGCAAACGCACCTGCCGATCATGTGTTTGATATCAAGCTTCAATATATGACCTCACGAGGCAAATGGTATCATCATAGTTGGAAAGGGGATGCCAAAAAATCGGGTGGCATTGCTACTAATATTGGAGTTCATTTTTTTGATATGCTGACTTGGATATTTGGAGATATTATTGAAAATCAATTTATTGAACAGACCAATGAAACGGCTTCAGGCAAATTACACCTCCAAAGAGCTCGAGTAGAATGGTTGTTGAGTATCGATTATATGCGTATACCTCAAGCGGTGCGCGATGCAGGAAAAAGAACGTATCGCACACTTCAAATAGAAGGCGAAGAAATTGAGTTTTCGGATGGATTTACAGAATTACATACCGATAGTTATAAAGAAATTTTAGCTGGAAATGGTTTCCGCATCGCCGAGAGCAAAAAAGCTATCGAAGTAGTTAGTTTAATTAGAAAAGGGTAGAGGATGAAGGAATTTATAAAAATCAAAGATGAGTTATCAAAAATAATAAATGAAAAATGCAATGAAATTTTTCATTTAATAGCAAATACAGATGTCGAAGCATTGGATATTGATCCATTTTATAAATGGTATTTTAAAAAATGTCATACAGAGCGACCATTTTTTTCGCTTAAAACCAGTGCCAAACTGCTGTATGATGCTGTAAAAATATCTGGTAAGCCCTATTATGAAGTATCTTTAATAGATTATGGAGCGGGCGTTGGTTCTTTATATGTTTTGGCCAAAATGATAGGTTGTAAGCAAGTGTTTTATAATGATTACGATGCGAAATTTGCTCAAATGGCTATGGAAATAGATACTATTTTTGGTGTCAAAATGGATGATTATATCGTTGGAGATTCAGATATTACTTTCAAACAAATGCGCGAAAAAGGTTATAAACTGGATTTAGTGATGAGTAGAAATGTCATTGAGCATATTTATGATTTAGAAAACTATTATCAAGACATAGCGTCCAATTATCCAAATGCAATTATAGTTAGCAGCACTACTGCAAATTGGAATAATCCTTTGGCACATATGCAGCATGTGTATATACATTTAAAGAATCGAAGTAAAATCATTGAAGCTAAAAAAGAATTTTTAACGAAAAAATATAATCTAAAAGATTCAAATGATATAGATAAAGCAATTGGGAATATAGCTACTGCTGGTGGCCCTAAATTGGACGAAGCCATGGAAGCTTATTTACAAAACAAAATGAAAACACAATTTCCAAGTAATTATACCAATATTTGTAATGAATATGGTGTTTGGAGTGAAAATTTATTGCCTTATCATACACATAAACGTTTAGCTAAAGATTATGATGTTGAGATCGAGCCAGGGATTTGGGATGAGGATTATTCATGTTCTTTAATTAATTGGGTGACAATTAGATTAAATAAATTAATTTTGAAGTTTAATAAATTGGGGTGTTATATAAGTAGTTATATAATTTTATATTTAAGGCCAAATAAGTAAAATAAATGAAAGTAGCATTAATAACAGGAATTACAGGGCAGGATGGAGCCTATTTAAGTGAGTTTTTACTTGATAAAAATTATATAGTTCATGGTGTAAAAAGAAGAAGTTCTCTTGTAAATACAGATCGTATAGACCATTTGTTTTTTAACAAAGATCTCAAAGAGAGATTTATTTTACATTATGGTGATATGACAGACTCATCAAGTATATTAAGAATTATACAAGAAGTTCAGCCCGACGAAATATATAATTTAGCTGCACAAAGTCATGTTCAGGTTAGTTTTGAGACTCCAGAATATACCGCAAATTCAGATGCACTTGGGGTATTAAGAATATTAGAAGCCATTCGAATTTTAAAATTAGAAAATAAAACTAAATTTTATCAAGCATCTACATCTGAATTGTATGGTTTAGTTCAAGAGATTCCTCAAAAAGAAACTACTCCATTTTACCCAAGATCACCTTATGGAGTTGCAAAACTTTATGGTTATTGGATTACTGTAAACTATAGAGAAGCCTACAATATGTTTGCAATAAATGGCATATTGTTTAATCATGAAAGTCCAATTAGAGGAGAAGGTTTTGTTACTAGAAAAATTGTTATTGAAGCTTGTAGGGTTTTGAATAAAAAAAGTGATTGTATATATTTAGGTAATTTAAATGCCAAAAGAGATTGGGGGCACGCAAAAGATTACATTGAAGGTATGTGGCTAATGATGCAACAAGAAAAACCAGAAGATTATGTATTGGCTACAGGAAAAACAACTACCGTAAGGGAGTTTGTTTTTAAAGTATTTCAAAGATTAGGAGTAGAATTGGTTTTTGAAGGAGAAGGTGAGGATGAAAAAGGAGTTGTGAAAAGTAGTAATAATAGTAATATAGAGAATGGTCAGATAGTCGTTTCTGTTCATCCAAGATATTACAGACCTACAGAGGTAGATATTTTAATTGGAGATGCTACGAAAGCATTTAACAATCTAGGGTGGAAGCCAAAATACGATCTAGATGGGTTAATTGATGAAATGGTAAATGAAGAAATTAAAAAATATAGTTAAGAAATGGCAGAAACATTAGGAATGCTTTGTGATAAGTTGACAATAGTTAAGCTAAAAGAATATCACACTGAAGATACAGAAAGATTAAAAAGTTTAAAAAATCAATCGTTGCAACTCCAAATGGAGATAGATGAATATGTAAATGATGCTTTAAATGGAGTAATTCCTTCGGAACGTTTATCATTTGATAGTAATAAAGTTTATAAGAAAGAGGGCAATGAAACAAGAGCATTTAATGGAGATTTTGGAGACCTTATTAGTGCTCTTGCTGATACAAATTGTAAACTCTGGCATACTCAAGAAAAAGTTTATGAATTTGACCAAGTAGCTATTGAAGATAAAGATAAAATAGTAAAAGAATTGGCTATTTTAAATTTAGAAAGAAATCAATGCATTGATAAAATTAATACAAAATTTAGTAATTTAATTATAAATAAGAAATGAATATAAAAGCAGCATCTAAATGCAGAGTTTGTGGAAATCAAGAACTTACTAAAGTAATTGATTTAGGGAAACAATATTTACAAGGTTCTTTTATCAAACCGGGAAAAGAATTGCCACCTACAGATCGTATAGAATGTACTTTATTGTGGTGTAATCAAGAATTGAATAAAGATGCATGTGGACTTTTACAAATGGAACATTCTGTACCACCCGAAATATTATATGACGCGTATTGGTATAGAAGTGGAACAAATAATACAATGCGGAATCATTTAAAAGAAATAGCAAATACAGCTACTTTGCATATAAATAAAGAAAATGCTAAAGTGCTGGATATAGGATGTAATGATGGAACGTTATTATTAAATTATCCAGATATTTTTGAAAAATTTGGTTGTGACCCAAGTGATGTCGCTCAAGAAGTAAAGCACGCTAAAGTGGTTCAGGATATTTTTCCGTCCGAATCCTTAGATCAAATGCTAGAAGGTAAAAAGATGGACATTATAACTTCTATTGCAATGTTTTATGACTTGGAAGATCCAGTAGCATTTGTAAAAAATATTCACGATCATCTTGAAGATGAGGGGATTTGGATATTTGAGATGTCTTATATGCCTACAATGCTAGAATTGGATAGTTATGACACGATCTGTCATGAACATTTGGAATATTATAGTTTGGAAGTATTAAATCATATTTGTCATAAAGGAGATATGAAGATATTTAAAATTTCATTTAATGATATAAATGGTGGAAGTATAAGATGCTATGCAACTAAGAATAATAACAATACATTTGATTCTATAGAAGATAGCAAATTGATTCAAGAGGTATTATTAAATGAAAAAAGTAAAAATTTAAATACTTTAAAACCTTATTTAGATTTTCAAATACGGATAGAAAAATTAAAGATAGAGTTAAATACATTATTGAAAAAACTTAAATCTGAAGGAAAAAAAGTACATATTTATGGGGCCTCTACTAAAGGAAATACAATATTACAATGGTGTGATATTGATAAAAATTTGATAGACTTTGCTGCAGAAAGAAATCCTGACAAATATGGAGCGATGACCTTAGGAACTGAAATTCCAATAATATCTGAAGCTGAAAGTAGAGCAATGAACCCAGATTACTATTTAGTTTTACCTTGGCATTTCAAAGAAGAATTTTTAGAAAGAGAAAAAGATGCTATTCAAAAAGGCACAAAGTTTATTTTCCCAGTTCCTAATATTGAAATTTACTAATGAAAGATAAAATTTTAAGAATATATAGTAAAATTAAATCAATACCATATATATTGTTGGGATATGCACGTCCTAGTTATGCTCAATTTGGAGAGGATCGAATTTTAGAATATTTATTTAAGTCTTTAAATATCGATAAACCTTTTTATTTAGAAATAGGAACCAATCATCCCATAAAAGGAAATAATACCTATTTTTTTTATACACAAGGAGCAAATGGTGTCTTAGTTGAGCCAGATATTTATTATCATCAAATAATAAAGAATAAAAGAAGCAGAGATATTCTAGTTAAAGAAGGAGTCACTTTTGATGAAACAGAAAAAGCAGATTTTTATGTTTTTGATTTGAAATATACAGGTTGGAATACATTTTCTACCGAAGAAGTTGAGATGAGAGAAAAGCAAGGGATTCCATATAAAAAGAAAGTAAAGGTTGATTTAATTTCTATTAAAAAATTACTTGATAAATATTGTAAGGGAAGAAGCATAGATTTATTATCTCTTGACGTTGAAGGATTAGATGAAATGATTTTAAAAGCGTATGATTTTGAAAACTATGCACCTAAAATTATATGTGTTGAAATTATTCGATTCGGAGAAAGTTCTTTTAAAACCAAAGAAGAAGGAATCATTAGTTTTTTAGAAGATAAAGGGTATGAATTGTATGCAAATACTTATGTAAATGGAATTTTTGTGCATAAAAACTTTAATGTTTGAAAGCGATAATATTTGGACATACCGGTCAAGATGGAATATTTTTGACAAAATTGCTTGAATCTTTATCTATAGAAGTCTATGGAGTTTCGAGATCTTGTAATCTTCTAGAAACTGATATTTCCGATTTTATAAGTGTAAAATCTTTGATTGATAAGCTTAAGCCAAATTTCATTTTTCATTTGGCTGCAATATCTAAAACTTCACACGAATTTACCCAAGATAATTTTAATACAATTTCTTTAGGTACTTTTAATATTCTTGAAGCTGTTTATCAGATTGGCTTAGATACAAAAATATTTATAACAGGTAGTGGGCTACAATTCCAAAATAAAAATATTCCTATTAATGAAGAATCACTTTTTGAACCTAGAGATAGCTACTCTATGTCAAGAATACATTCTGTATACTCAGCTCGATATTATAGAAGTGTAGGTATTTCCGTACATGTTGGGTATTTATATAATCATGATTCTGAATATAGAAACGAGCATCACATGTCTATAAAAATACTAAATGCAGCTAACAGAATAGCTAATGGTAGTAATGAGAAAATTCAAATAGGAGACTTAAATGCTATAAAAGAGTATGGTTATGCTGCTGATGTCGTATCAGGAATATGGATCTTGATAAATCAAAATAAATTTTTTGAAGCCAATATTGGAACAGGAATAGGTTATTCAATTAAAGATTGGCTTCAATTATGCTTTTCAAAGTATCATTTAGATTTCAATGAGTTTATTTTTCTTTCTGAAAACTTTGTGTCTCCATATTCCAGTCTCGTATCTGACACTAATAGAATAAATTCAATAGGATGGACTCATAAAACTGATTTTGAAAATCTATTTGATAAATTAAATAAGAAATGAGGGTTTTAATTATTATGTTATATTCAAATGGAGATATATTATTGTCTACTCCAATTGCAAAAGATATTAAAGATAGATTTCCAAATTCACATATAACTTGGTTGGTTGCTAAAGGTTTTGAATCTATACTTTATGAAAATATATATATTGACCAAATTGAAAGTTTAGAGGGAATAGTTAAAGGGAATTATAAATTAATTCAATCAAAAAAAAATAAATTTATAAGAGAAAATATATTTGATAGAGTATTTGATATTCAAACAATTGGAAAAAATCAAGGTAATTATGATGGTTGTACTAGAAGTGCAATATTTAATTCATATCCTTATAAGATATTTGATATAACACCAATTTTAAATTTAAATGTTTTAGAGAAAGAAAATGTTCATGAATTTTTAAAAAAACATAATATTAACAATTACAAGAATAAAATCTTATTTGAATTTGCTCCTCAAAGTGGACAGTCAAATTTAACGGAGGAATTCTGTATAAATATTTCAAAGATTATAATTGAAAATATTGAGAATACCTGTGTTATAATGTCTTCTCCTTTTAAGATTCCATCTAATATAAATGGAGTTTTTGATGCAAGTGATTTGAGTATACGAGAAAATGCAGAATTAATTAATAATTGTAATTTATTTTTAGGTACATCTTCTGGTATAAGTTGGATTGCTCAATCAAGTTATTGTAAGCCTATTAATATGATTCAGCTAGTTAAAAATGATTATTTATTTACTAATATAATTTCAATTGATAGAACTATTTTTAATTTGCCTAAAAATGATTTAATTGAGATTCATATAAATTCTAATGAGAATTTTATTTTAGAAGTTGTTAATTCCTCAATTTTAAATTTTAAAAATGCAAGACAAAAATATTGCGTTTCTTTTAAGCCAAATTTTGTTACAACAAGTAAAATTGTATACGATGCTATTTGTTATTTTCAATATAAATCTTTGTTTCGGCACGTTTATCTTAATATATTAAAACATGGTTTTAATATTGATTTTGTTGTTCAATTTTTTAAAGGAATTATTTTTACACCTTATTATTTTATTCATAATAAATTAAGGAAATATTAATGGAAATAATTTCAATAATCATTATAAATTATAATACATTTGAAACGACTTGCAATTGTCTTGATTCATTTTATGCTTATGAACCTAAAGTAGCGTATGAAATTATTTTGGTAGATAATGCCTCTACAGAATGTAATCCAGATTTGTTTAAAGAAAAGTATCCATCAATAACACTTGTTAAAAGTCCTTCTAATTTAGGATTTGCGGGCGGTAATAATTTGGGTTTAAACTATGCAACAGGTTCGTTTATTTTATTATTAAACTCGGATACTATTTTTATTGAAGATTGTATTACACCATGTGTTGATTTCATGAATTTAAATCCAAAAGTTGGCGTAGTAAATCCAAAGTTGTTAAATCCAGATTTAAGCTTTCAAAAAAATGCACGAAGATTTAAAAGTATTACTAGAGAGTTGTTTGATTTTTTTAGACCAATAATTAAATTTTCTCCATATAGTTTTTATTCAAAATATTTATTAAATCAATATTTCAAAGGAGATTATAACGTATCTTGCGATTGGCTTTCAGGTGCTTTTTTCTTAACAAAAAGAGAAGTCATAAATAAGTTTAAGGATAAAAAACTTGATGATCGATTTTTTATGTATGGAGAAGATACATTATGGTGCTTTTTAATTAAACAATTTGGATTTTCATGTTATTTTTTAACAAATCCAAAAATTATTCATATAGGTAGCGTTTCTACTAATAAAGAAAAAACAATGAAGTTAACAAAGATTATTATTAGTAGAGAACTTGAAATATATAGTTTAAGAACTAATAATGGTATTTTAGTAAACGTTTTCCAATCCATATTAATTTTTAAATCATTTATTTATAATAATTTAAAATAATTAATAAAAGTCAATGTTATTTAAATCTCAACTAAATACGTTGAATATAAAAAGATCCACAAAAAGCTCCAGATAAAGCATTAGGACAAGATTTAACAAGATTTTCACGATGATTTAATCTTAATAGATTTAAAGCTGATGTAATTTGCCATTGATTATTATAACTAAGAAATGCTTCTAAGAGGTATTGCTCGTTCCATAGTCGATTATCATCCACAACCCACTGATGCGGATAGTCTTGTGGAGAAAAAATATCATGAATATGAACAATAACGCCTTGTTTTAGAACGGGTAAAATTTCTAAAAATTCAAATAAAACATCGCCTTGTGGTCTTAAAACATGCGATGAATCAATAAATAAAATATCATTAGCTTCGAGTTGCATAAAAAAATCGAGCGGAAATGCTTCTACTTTATCACGATATACTTTTATATTTAAGCTTTCTAGCCAAGGCATTTCATAAGGCTCTATACATATATGTTCGCACTGATACGAAGCATCTTTTTCTTTATTTTTAGCAATTGCTAATGTTGCTAATTTGGTTGAATTTCCTGATCCAATTTCTATAATACGTTTTGGTTTAAAATGTCGAATGTAATTATACCACATGTCGGCATCTAAATGGTTAAAACTGTTATTATTAAAATCAAAAAAATCCTTTTTTTCGGTTAATTCAAGAATTTCCTCCGAATATTGAAAATGACGAAGCAAGTCTAACTGCCCTTCAATGTTAAAATCAATAGCACTCAAATTTCTTGGTGTTTCAAGAGGTTTGGATAAATGCTTTGGATTAAAAAGTGGATCGTAATAATGATCTCGTATGGGAAATATTCCTAATTGAATAAATATTTTATGGGCTAATGGAAAATTTCGTTTAACATTGAATTTCCGTATCATTTTTAATAGAAATACCGATAAAAATACAAAGGGTGTGATAAAAAAATCAATAATGTTTAATAAGAAATGAATAATTTGCATTAGATAATGTTTTTTTTAATTAAAGAATTTGAATCAGTTTTTGATATTGTTCGGCTCTTGAATAATTATTGTTTTTCTCAGCCGTATTTTTTGTCGGATGCATTATGCAATTATAAATATAGTTTTTTATACCTTGAATATCGTTCCAATCATAATTAGCACCAGTATGGGTCTCTTTCAAAATCATTTCATTTTCACTTCCCTTACTGGATATGGATAAAATTGGATTTCCTGTTGCTATATATTCAAAGATTTTACCAGGAACTATAGCTTCATCTTGTTCTAATCTTGGATTGATAAGTAATAACAAATCGGATTGCATTATAGCTTCTATCGATTCCAAATGCGGTTTATATCCTTCAAAAACAATCCAGTCTTCCAATTGGTATTGAGAAACCATACTTTGAATCGTATCGCTAATGATTCCTATAAATCGTGTGATTAATTTTAGGGAAGGATGCTCTTTTTTCAATTGCACCAAGGCTTCAAAAAAAGATTCTGGATGGTAATAATCGGGAAGCGTACCCGCGTAGGTTATCGTAAAAATTTCATTCCTTTGTTTCGTCGCATTGTTAAATTTCTGTTCGTCATATCCGATGCGAACAACTTCAATATTTAAGTGTTTTTTCGTTCTGTTTTTTAAATAGTTTTTATTATAATCGGTATGAACTAATATTTGATCGGCATTTTCGATTACTTTTTTTTCAAAATATAAATCGATTTTTTGAGCGATAGCGGTTCGGTAAAATTTTTTTAAATAAAACACATTGGTCCAATAATCATGAAAGTCCGC
>Ga0208595_1000135_pt1 | contig 27737 bp, 24 predicted proteins | sample LakMenEpi28Jun11_FD_150742 | JGI IMG/M metagenome (GOLD analysis project Ga0208595, IMG submission 150742) | Freshwater microbial communities from Lake Mendota, WI - 28JUN2011 deep hole epilimnion (SPAdes) | ecosystem: Environmental > Aquatic > Freshwater > Lake > Epilimnion/Euphotic zone ...
CTATAAATACTTTATTTTGTACCACGGGTAAAATACTTTGTTGTGTAGTTTCAAATGTATTCATAATGGTTTCTATGGTGTCCTCAAAATCAACAACATCTTTATCTTTTACGGGTTGCATTACTTCTGTAATGGATGTAAATTTTACTTTAAACGCAGAAAATATAATCGGACGGATATCATCCAAATAAATTAAACCTATTAGTTTGTTATCATCATTTAAAACAGGGAAAATAACATCGTCAGTACTTGCTATTTTTTCAATCAAAGATTCTAAAGTCTTAGATTCGGTAACGGTATTAAAATTATTGTTAATCAATCGTTTAACATCAATAGATTGTAAAATATTTTTGTCTTTATCATCCGTAAAAACTTCGCCTTTGTCCGCTAAATTTTTAATGTCAAATGAATACGGTTCAAAGTGTTTAGAGATGGCAAAACTAATAGAAGAAACCAACATTAAGGGCACCATTAAACTATAGCCACCCGTAATTTCAGCAATTAAGAAAATAGCGGTTAAAGGCGAATGAAACAAACCACTTAATACACCAGACATTCCCACCAAAGTAAAATTACTAATAGGCAAATTCGTAATTTTTAGCATATTAATAAAATACGCGGTAGAAAACCCTAAATACGAACCCACAAACAAAGAAGGGGCGAAGTTACCACCATTTCCACCCGCACCTAAAGTAATTCCGGTAGCGAAAACTTTAAACAATAGGGTTAAGGTAATGAAACCAAAAATAATCCATTTGTTCGATTCAAATTTTTCTAAAAGGGTATTTTCTAATAGTTTTTCAGGCTGATTGGCGGCTAAAAGCTTAATACCTTCATATCCTTCTCCAAATAAACTCGGAAATATAAAAATTAATATTCCTAAAATTAAGGCACCAAACAAGGCTTTTCGATAGGTGTTTTTACTTCGTGTAGCGAAAAAATGTTCTACTTTTCTAAAATTTCTGGCATAATGAATGGAAACAAACCCAGACAAAATTCCTAAAATAATATAAAACGGAATGTTCTTAGAATTAAACTCTTGTATCGATTTAAAGCTAAATAAAGCATCTTCATTTAATAATAACATCGAAACGATAGAACCTGTTGCAGCACTGATTATTAAGGGCGTAAAAGCCGTAATACTTATTTCTGTTAAAACTACTTCAATGGCAAACAAAACCCCTGCAATAGGCGCATTAAAGGCAGCGGCTATTCCGGCTGCCACACCACAAGCCAAAAGTAAGGTTCTGTCTTTGTAACTTAAACGGTATTTTAACGCATAATTACTACCAAAAGCCGCTCCAGTAATCGTAATTGGCGACTCTAATCCGGCACTTCCGCCCATACCCACCGTTAATGAACTGGTAATTATTTGTGCATACATTTGTTTGTCTGGCAATACGCTGCGCTTTTTGGCAACCGCATACATAATTTGAGACGTGCCTTTTTGTATGTTTCCGTTTAAGAAATTTTTAATTACAAATACCGTTAGTAAAATACCAATAATAGGCAAGGTACTTTTACTGTAAGGCAAATGCAGTTTTGTATTTAAATACTGTGAAAATAAAAAGACATTGTGTGCAAACGTTTTTAGTACAATTACCGCCAAAGCAGCTGATAAACCTACTAAAACACTCGAGATATATAAAAACTGACGTGGCTCTAAAACCGACTTCAGTTTAGAAAAATAGTTTTCAAAAAAATGCGCTATTTTTTGTATTCGTTTTAACACAAGTGTTTTTTTTAGAATGGCTAAAATACGCTATTTTTTTAAAAGATAAAATGTTTTGGGTACACAGATTTGACAGATTTGACGGATTTTATTTTGCTACGAAATACCGAACTATTCTAAATTGAAATAGTGAATTTGTAGCAAAAATAACAATTATATGATTTTTCTAATGGCTTCTTTCTTGCTTAAGGGTTTTAAATTGGTGCTGTTTACATAATGTAATACTGCAGTTGGATTTACCGAACCGTATTCGCGTAAAGCCCAACCAATAGCTTTTTGAATGAAAAATTCAGTAGAATGTTTGTGTTTTTCGCATTCGGAACGCAGTAACTCAAAATCTGTACTTTTCTTATATCCCAATTGAAAAATAATAGCCGTTCGGTTGAGCCACATTGCCTCTGAATTGGAAAACTTTTCAATAATTTCGAGGGTTTTTTCTGGGAACGCTTTTAAATAGCCACCCACAGCATATTTTGCAAACGTATCTACGCTGTCCCACCAGGAGTTTGTTGTAATAAGTTTTTCAATTAAAAGTATATCTTCAATTTGGTACTTGTTTTTTATTTCTTTTAGAAAAATATCAATAGCTGCGTGATGCATTTCTCGTTGCGGCAGTTGGTATAATTCCCAACATATGGCTCTAAAATTTGTTTTAATTTCATCTTTATAAATGGAAGTGCAATTTTTCAGAATATCACGTCTGGCTTGGGTTTGAATACCGTAAAAAGGAAAATTATTCTTTAAATAATCACTTTGCTTTTTTCCGTAGCCCACATTTTCATTGGCTTCAAATTGTTGCTTAATTGTAGTAACAAAACTCATTTCTTAATGTATCTAATTCTAATTTAGTTTGCTGTTGTAACGCTGTAAAAAACGCTAAAAATTCTTGTTCCATTTCTTCATAAAATTTCTTTACTTCCTTTATGGCAGCAGGCATATTTACTCGGTTTTTGGTACGATAATCCATTTGAAATAAAATCAATTCCAATCCTTCTAACGATTTATAGCAGACCAACCAATTGGTTTTTATCATATATGGCAATTGGTTTTGGGTTTTTGGAGCTAAGATGTCGTACTTACTTTGTAATAAATCATAAAAATCATCCGCATATTTTTCTAAAGCGATATTTGAAAAAAGCGACCAGTTTTTAGCTAAGAAATGATCATAAATAATATCCATAATTACACCTGAATAATGTCCGAATTTCTCGTGCAATCGATGTTTGCTTTTACGATATATTTCGTGAGCATCCGTATACGTGTCAATAAAACGGTGTAATTTAATTCCAATTTGAATCCCAACTGGATACTGCTCATAGTGTTTTCCTTTCACAGCATCGGCCATAAAATTGCCAATTTTTATGAAATCATCTTCATCGGAAAGGAATATATGTGCGAGATAGTTCAATTTTGAAAGTTTAGATGTTTATTTGGTTATTCGTTTAAATGTAAAAATGTTTTTTAAACACAGATTTTAGAAATTTTAGAAATTTATATAATTTTTTAAATCTGTGTTACAAAAAATGTTTGTTGCTATTTCTTTCGTAAATATATAAAATTCTTTGCTTGTTTTATTGCTATCTTATGGTTAACATTTATATTTGTACTTTATTTGGGGTTTACTTCTAAACAAATAAACCTTTAAACTTTTAAACCTAAAACAATGACATTAATAAAATCTATATCAGGAATTCGAGGCACTATTGGTGGTAAAGTAGGCGATAACTTAACGCCTGTAGATGCGGTAAAATTTGCATCAGCTTATGGTACTTTTTTAAAAAATAATTCGAACGTAACCGATAGAAAATTAAAAGTTGTAATTGGTCGTGATGCTCGTATTTCAGGACCTATGATACATAATTTAGTCCAAAATACCCTTTTAGGTTTAGGAATTGATGTTATCGATTTAGGACTTTCTACCACGCCAACAGTTGAAGTAGCGGTACCTATGGAACAAGCTGATGGAGGTATTATTTTAACAGCTTCTCACAATCCGAAACAATGGAATGCTTTAAAATTATTAAATGCCAAAGGCGAATTTTTAAGTGGGGCAGAAGGTGCTAAAATATTAGAAATTGCGGAGGCAGAAGCGTTTGATTTTGTAGATGTTGATAGTTTAGGTGAAGTTACGGTTAACGATGCCTATATGGATATTCATATTGATGAAGTATTGGAATTGCCTTTAGTAGATGCCGATTTGGTGAAAACTAAAAAATATAAAGTTGTTGTAGATGGTGTCAATTCTTCTGGAGGAATTGTCATTCCTAATTTATTAGAACAAATGGGCGTGGAAGTGGTGAAATTATATTGCGAACCAAACGGACATTTTCCTCACAATCCAGAGCCATTAAAAGAACATTTAGGTGATATTTGCAAACTTGTTTTAGATGAAAAAGCTGATTTCGGAATAGTAGTAGACCCGGATGTGGATCGTTTGGCTTTTATTTCAAATGATGGTGAAATGTTTGGCGAAGAATATACGTTAGTGGCTGTAGCCGATTATGTTTTGAGTAAAACACCAGGAAATACAGTTTCTAATATGAGTTCGTCTCGTGCATTGCGTGACATTACAGAAAAGCATAATGGAAGTTACCAAGCCAGTGCCGTTGGCGAAGTGAATGTTGTTGAATTAATGAAAAAAACCAACGCCATAATTGGTGGTGAAGGAAATGGCGGAATTATTTATCCAGAATTGCATTACGGAAGAGATAGTTTGGTTGGCGTAGCTTTATTTTTAACCTATTTAGCGGGTCAAGATAAAACGGTTGCCGAATTACGTGCCAGCTATCCGCAATATTATATGAGTAAAAATAAAATTGAATTAACACCACAAATCGATGTGGATGCCATTTTAGTAGCGTTAACTACAACTTATAAAAATGAGCAAATTAGTACTATAGATGGAGTAAAAATTGATTTTGCTACCGAATGGGTGCATTTAAGAAAATCAAACACAGAACCTATTATCAGAATTTATACAGAAGCCCCAACACAACAAGAAGCCGATGTTTTAGCTGAACGTTTTGTAAAGGAACTTAAAGTTATTGCTGGGATATAGTAACATAAATTAAACCTGACAGGTTTTTAAAACCTGTCAGGTTTAATAATAAAATAACATATAAAAAACCGTCAAGTTTTAAACGTGACGGTTTTTTTTATCGTAAATCGTAAATCAAAAATCGTAAATCTTAAATATGAATCACTTCATCATAAGCAGCGGCAACCGCTTCCATAACGGCCTCACTCATAGTAGGGTGTGGGTGAACTGTTTTTAAAATTTCGTGTCCTGTAGTTTCAAGTTTTCTTGCTACAACTGCTTCTGCAATCATATCAGTAACACCTGCGCCAATCATATGACAACCTAACCATTCTCCGTATTTCGCATCGAAAATTACTTTTACAAATCCGTCTGTAGTACCTGCAGCAGTAGCTTTTCCTGATGCTGAGAACGGGAATTTTCCTACTTTAATATCATATCCTTTTTCTTTAGCTGCTTTTTCAGTTAAACCAACTGAAGCAATTTCTGGAGTAGCATACGTACAACCAGGTATGTTTCCGTAATCTAATGGTTCAACGTGTAAACCTGCGATTTTTTCTACACATAAAATTCCTTCTGCAGACGCCACGTGTGCTAAAGCTTGACCAGGAGTAATATCTCCAATAGCATAATATCCAGGAACATTAGTTTGATAGAAATCGTTTACTAAAATTTTATCTCTGTCAGTAGCAATACCTACATCTTCTAAACCAATATTTTCAATGTTTGTTTTAATTCCAACTGCAGAAAGTAAAATATCAGCTTCGATAACTTCTTCTCCTTTAGCTGTTTTTACAGTTGCTTTCACGCCTTTTCCTGAAGTATCAATTTTCTCTACAGATGAATTGGTCATAATTGAAACACCTGCTTTTTTCATAGAACGTTCCATTTGTTTAGAAATGTCTTCATCTTCAACAGGAACAATGTTTGGCATAAATTCTACAATAGTTACTTGTGTTCCCATTGCGTTATAAAAATGTGCAAATTCCACACCAATTGCTCCAGAACCTACAATAATAATAGATTTTGGTTGTGTTGGTAATGTCATCGCTTGTCTGTATCCAATTACTTTTACACCATCTTGTGGTAAGTTTGGTAATTCACGAGAACGTGCACCAGTTGCAATAATAATGTTATCTGCTGAATATTCTGTAACTTTTCCATCAGCGGCAGTTACATCAATTTTTTTGCCTGGTTTTACTTTTCCAAAACCATCAATAACATCAATTTTATTTTTTTTCATTAAAAACTGAACACCTTTGCTCATTCCACCTGCCACATTACGTGAACGGGCAACCACAGCATTAAAATCTTTATCTACGTTTTCTACTTTTAATCCGTAGTCGGCAGCGTGTTTTAAATAATCGAAAACTTGAGCAGATTTTAGTAAGGCTTTTGTTGGAATACACCCCCAATTTAAACATACCCCACCTAAATTTTCTTTTTCAATAACGGCAACTTTAAATCCCAATTGTGAGGCTCTAATTGCTGTAACATATCCACCAGGACCACTTCCTAAAACTATAATATCGTATTTCATTTTTTTTGTGTTTTGTATCTTAATATTCTTGTTGCGAAATTAGTAAATATTTATTTATTTTTTATGTATTTTTTTTAGTTAATAGGAAAAAGGCATTTGGTAAAAGGTAAAAGGAAATGGTTAAAGTTTTTTGACTATTCTCTATATTCTATTCTCTATACTCTATATTCTATGCTCTATATTCTATGCTCTATTATCTGATTTCTCAAATTGGGCTTCATATAACTTTTTATAAAAACCATTTTCAAGTTGAACTAATTCATTGTGTTTGCCTTTTTCAACAATTATACCTTTGTCCATTACTATGATAGTATCCGCATTTACAATAGTTGCCAAACGGTGTGCAATGATAATAGACGTTCTTCCTTGGGTTAATGTAAGTGTTGCTTTTTGAATTAATTCTTCCGAGTAGGAGTCAATTGATGAAGTGGCTTCATCCAAAATTAGTATACTTGGATTGCTAATATAAGCTCGTAAAAAAGCAATTAATTGTCGTTGTCCAGAAGATAACATCACGCCTCGTTCTTTTACGTCATAATCATATCCGTTAGGTAACGACATTAAAAAATCGTGAACACCAATTTTTTTAGCCGCTTCATACACCTGTTCTCTTTTGATGCTTTCATCAAAAAGCGTAATGTTATTATAAATGGTATCGGCAAATAAGAACACATCTTGTAATACCATAGCGATTTCATTTCTTAACGTTTCTAAAGTAAAATCGTTAATATTGATGTCGTCAATTAATATTTTTCCAGAATCGATTTCGTAAAAGCGATTCAGTAAATTGATAATTGTTGTTTTACCGGCACCTGTTGCTCCAACAATAGCAATAGTTTCTGCGGCTTTTACTTCTAAATTAATTCCTTTTAAAATCTCTTCCTCTTTTAAATAACTAAATCTTACGTTTTCAAATTTTATATTTCCTTTTAATTTTTCTGAAGCAATCGTTCCGTTTACTTGAACTTCAGAATTGGATTCTAAAATTTCAAAAACTCGGTCTGCAGCTACAATTCCCATTTGCATCACATTAAATTTATCAGCAATTTGGCGTAACGGCGTGTATAACATAGCGATATACATATTAAAAGAAATTAGTTGCCCTACGCTGGTAGTGGTGTCGCCATTAATAATAAATAGGGCACCAAAATACACAACTAATCCTAATGTAATACTTGATACAATATCGGCAATTGGAAAGAAAATACTATTATATAAAATGTTTTTTAACCACGCTTTATTGTGTTTGTGATTGATTTCCTTAAATTTTTCTAATTCAATTTTTTCTCTATTGAATAATTGCACGATTTTCATTCCGGTTAATCGTTCTTGAATAAAGGTGTTTAAGTTGGCCACTTCATTTCGTACTTCGTTAAAAGCTATTTTCATTTTTTTATTGAAAATATTTGTAGCAATTAAAATAACCGGCATAATTAACAAGACTATGCAAGTAATTTTCCAATTGATTAGTAACATAAAAATTAGCACGATAATCATTTTTAATACGTCACTAATAATCATAAACAAACCTTGACTAAATATGCTGGCAATGTTTTCAATGTCTGAAACACATCGCGTAATTAACTTACCAACTGGTTCATTATCGTAATATTTAATTTTGAAACTGGCTAAATGTGCAAATAATTTTTCACGAATTACTTTTACAATATCTTGGCCTAACCAACTTGAAATAAAAACAAAAAAGTATTGTGCAACAACTTCTAATAGTAGTATAATAAACATAATTACTACCAATACTTTTATATTATATGAAGCATTTCCTTCTTGTAATACATTACTAATTAGGTTTAAAAAGTAATCCTGAATGACATTGGTTTCTTTACTGGCATTTACAAAATATTTATCAATTGTAATATTTAACAATAAAGGTCGTAAGCCTGCAACAATGGCCAAAAATATTGCCCAAAAAGCAACTGAAAAAAGTTTGCTTTTAAAAGGAATGGCATATTGCATTAATTTTTTAAAAGAGGATGATTTTAAAACGCTCATTTGGCTTATAGTTTTTTGAAGGCTAAATATACGGATATTTTACTTTTGTTAAATACAATCCGTGAGCTGGAACAGAAAAACCAGCATTATTTCGGTTTTTACTTTCAATAATGGTTCTAAAATCGGATAAAGATGTTTTATGAATACCAACATTTATTAGTGTTCCTACAATGGCACGTACCATATTTCGTAAAAATCTATCGGCAGTAATGGTAAAAATAATCTGATTTCCGTTTTGTTGCCAATGTGCTTCTGAAATCTTACAATTAAAGGTTTTCACATCGGTATGAATTTTAGAAAAACATTCAAAATCAATATATTCAAATAATATTTTGCAGGCGTCATTCATCAAATTTAAATCTAATTTATGATGTACTTTCCAACTGCCATCTGCATTAAAAACATCTTTAAAAGTAGTGATATGATATTCGTACGTTCTACTTGTGGCATCAAATCGAGCATGCGCATCAGGTTGTACTTCAATAATATTAAAAATAGCAATATCTTTTGGTAAAAATGAATTTAGCTTTTGAATAGTAGTAGGAATGTCAAATTCAATTTCTGTGTCAAAATGGGCAAACATTTGTTTGGCATGTACACCAGAATCGGTTCTTCCTGCGCCAACAATTTCAATTTTGTCTCGAAGTACTAAAGATAAAACCGTATCTAAAGTTTCTTGAATTGAAATGGCATTCGGTTGTATTTGAAACCCAAAATATTCTTTTCCGTTATATGCAAATTCAATGAAGTATCTCAATGTGTTTGATTTATACAACAAAGTTACGAAGAATAAATTAATGTAAAGTCTTACTTAATTTACTTTTACATAAAAAAATAATGCAAACCCTTAATTTAAATATACTTAAGGGTTTGGTATTATTTAACAACTAACTTATTGTTTTGTATAAATTGTAAATGATGTACTTCCAGTTTGATACATTTTAACGTGTGTAGCATCAATAAATTCATAATTGCCTGTTTCTTGAGTACCATTTGGTAAAGTCCATGTCCCAGTTGTAGCGGTTGCAGACCATGTACAAAATTCAGATCCAGAAAACTGTTGTGTGGATGTAATGAATTCACTAAAACCTCTTACAGACGTTTTATCAGCATTACATATGAAATAAGTTTTGTAAAAACTTGTAGGACCTCCAAGCCCAGAAGGGTGGGGTGTTACCATATACTGCCACTTACCAATCAATTTTACTTCATTAGCATTTAAATTTTGCTTAGTATAAATTCTAAATAAAGTAGTACTTCCTGGGGAATACATTTTAATATGTGTAAGATCAATAAACTCATAATTACCTGTTTCTTGAGTACCATTTGGCAAAGTAAAAGTATATGTTGTTGCAGTTGCCGAAAAAGTACGGTTTTCAAAACTAGAATTATTTTGTGTGGCTGTAATAAATTCATTAAAACCTGTTGCAGCCGTTCTGTCCGAATTAATAGTAAAATAAGATTTGTAAAAACTAGTTGGACCTCCAACTCCAGATGAATGGGGTGTTTCCATATATTGCCATGTACCAACAAATTTGTTTTCATAATTGTTGAAAGGAATTGGCTCTTGAGCGTTAGGTGTTTCACTATCATCACTACTACATGAAACTACTGTTATAAACACTACTATTAAATAGATGAATTTTTTAAATAATTTTTTCATTTTTATGATTTTTTAATAATTTATAAAATTACAAAAAAAAACAGATTTAAAAAAGTAAAATTTTACAAAACTGTATTCAAATTATTTAGTATTCAAAAAAACTATTAATTTATTACTTTTGTGGTATGAAAAAAATAGTACTCCTTTCTGATACGCACAGTCATATTGACGATACGATTTTAAAATATGTAAAATTAGCTGATGAAGTATGGCATGCGGGTGATATTGGCGATTTAAAAGTTACTGACACCATTAAAAAGCTAAAACCTTTACGTGCTGTTTTTGGAAATATTGACAATCACGAAGCACGATTGGAATTCCCTTTAAATAATCGATTTTTATGTGAAGGTGTGGATGTATTGATTACCCACATTGGAGGGTATCCCGGAAAATATAGTTCTGCTATTCGAGAGGAAATTACTCAAAATCCACCAAAGTTATTTATTTGCGGACATTCACATATATTAAAAGTAATGTTCGATAAAAAACTCAATTGTTTGCATATGAATCCGGGTGCAGCAGGCATTTCAGGATTTCATCAGAAACGGACTATGCTACGATTTGAAATTGATGGCGAAAAGATTCAGAGTTTAGAGGTTATTGAAATAGGAGATAAGTAGCTTCGAGAGCCTCAGCTACCATTATATTAATTCACAGCTACCACGATATTTATTCAAAACTACTACATTGTTGGCTGAGGCACTCGAAGCCAACAATAAATAACTAAGCTGAGGCACTCGAAGCCAAACTTATATAAAACGAAAATCCGCTTTGATTTCTCAAAACGGATTTTCTACGCACTAATAAGCTAAGATGATAGGTTTATCGTATTCTGTCCACAGATTTTACGAGATCTTCGTCCTTTTTAATTGCTTTGTTAGCCAAAGCAAGAAAAACGATAGAAAAAATTGGTAGAAGCATCCCAATACCCTTCTCAGAAACTTTCGCTTCTCCAGATAGACTTAGTGAATGATATACTAATAATCCTATTATAATAAAGTTTAATATCATATTCAGTCTGTTTAACACAAACTGGTTTTGTCTTTTTTTGAAACTAAAAATACTTAGAACTGCTAAAATTGCAGAAATCAAAAACAATCCTATATATATTGTATTGGAATTCGCGTATACGCCTAATTTACTTTCAGTTGTCCAAATTTTAATAAAAAAAGGAAGCACACCTGAAATCAGCATACACAGTAACAAATATATCGTTTGAATTCTTTGTAACATTTTTAATTTTTATAACAACAAAAATAAGTTTTCTTTTTTTAAAAAACTATTGTTTTATAATAAAATATTCGTATTATTGCATCAAATAATCGTAAGTACTTCATATACGATACTTTAAAAAAGCAAAAAAATCTCATCACAGTTTTTTTATTATATTAAGATTAAAAAAATCAATCAACATTTATGTTTGACACATCTACATTAAAAGGGATGAAACTCTCTGATTTGCAAGAAATTGCCAAAGTAGCTAATATTCAAAAATTCAAAACTTTAAAAAAAGACGAATTAATTACTCAAATATTAGATTTACAAAATACCTCTGAAGCACAGCCTCCAGTTTCTAAACCAATTAAAAAATCAACTCCTGTATCTAAAGTTATTGAAGAAGCAGTTGAGGAAACAAACACTAACGAAACTTCAGATAATGAAACAAAAACGCAACGCGCACGAATAAAAAAAGTGGTTGTAAAGCCTACAAATAGAGAGAAAGAAGCTGCTTCTTTTGATTTAGATGCAGAAAAAAAATCTGAATCGTACAGCCAACAACCTAAAGAAGTCGTTGAAAACAATTCTGAAAATACAACTGAAGAAATAAAATCTGAAACTTCAGAGCAAGAAAAAACCAATACCAATCCCAATTTCAAAAAGAATAACAATCCGAAGTTTGCAAAAAACAGCGGAAATAAAAACTTTAGAGAATCGGATTTTGAATTTGATGGAATCATTGAAAGTGAAGGTGTTTTAGAAATGATGCCAGACGGATATGGTTTCTTACGTTCTTCGGATTATAATTATTTAGCCTCTCCAGATGATATTTATTTATCACAATCACAAGTTCGTTTATTTGGATTGAAAACGGGAGATACTGTAAAAGGTGTGGTTCGCCCACCAAAAGAAGGAGAGAAATTTTTTCCTTTGGTTCGCGTATCAAAAATTAACGGACATGACCCACAAGTCATACGAGACCGAGTTTCATTTGAACATTTAACACCACTTTTCCCGGAAGAACGATTTAATTTATCAGGAAAAAACACATCTATATCTACTCGAATTATTGATATGTTCTCGCCAATTGGTAAAGGACAACGTGCTATGATTGTGGCACAACCAAAAACCGGTAAAACGATGTTATTAAAGGATATTGCTAATTCTATAGCGGCCAATCATCCTGAAGTATATTTAATCGTTTTACTAATTGACGAACGTCCAGAAGAAGTTACCGATATGCAACGAAGTGTGCGTGCCGAAGTAATTGCTTCTACGTTTGATGAACCAGCAGACCGTCACGTAAAAGTGGCAAACATTGTTTTAGAAAAAGCAAAACGTTTGGTAGAATGCGGACACGATGTAGTAATTTTATTAGATTCGATAACCCGTTTAGCGAGAGCCTATAATACGTGTCAACCTGCATCTGGAAAGGTATTGAGTGGAGGAGTAGATGCGAATGCCTTACAAAAGCCAAAACGTTTCTTTGGAGCGGCTCGTAATATTGAAAACGGTGGTTCGTTAAGTATTATCGCAACTGCATTAACAGAAACCGGTTCTAAAATGGACGAAGTTATCTTTGAAGAATTTAAAGGAACAGGTAATATGGAATTACAATTGGATAGAAAAATATCTAACAAACGTATTTTCCCAGCTATCGATTTGGTTTCTTCAAGTACGCGTCGTGATGACTTATTATTAGACAAATCTACATTACAACATATGTGGATTTTACGTAAATACTTATCGGATATGAATCCAGTTGAAGCTATGGAATTTATTGAATCTCGTATCAAACGTACTAAAAACAACGAAGAGTTTTTAATTTCTATGAATGATTAGAAATTGATAACAAAACAAATAAAAAAGCCGATTTTCAGATGATAATCGGCTTTTTACTTTTATAAAAAATACTTTACTTCAATCCAGCGATACTTTGCTCTATAGTTGTAATTTTTGCTAAAGCATCTGCTTCTTTTTTGCGTTCGTTAGCTATTACTTGTTCAGGCGCACCCGCTACAAATTTCTCGTTAGATAATTTACCTTGAACCGATTTTAAGAAACCTTTCGTGTAATTTAATTCTTCCGTTAATTTTGCAATTTCTGCTTCAACATCAATATTTCCAGTAATTGGAATAAAATATTCGTTAGATTTTACTCGGTACGATAACGCACCATCTACTTTATCTGTTACATATTTTAAGTCGGTAATGTTTCCTAATTTCATAATGATTGAATCGAAATAATTCGACGCTTTTTCATTATTTACTATTCGAAATTCAATCACATCTTTAAAAGGAATGTTTTTATCTTTTCTAATCGTTCTAATTCCAGAAATAACATCGGTAGCAAAATCAAAATCAGCAATTAATTTTGAATTTACAGAAGTCATTTTCGGATATTCAGCAACAATTAGCGCTTGTTCTGGTGTTCTTTCTGTAATATGTTGCCAAATTTCCTCAGTTAAGAAAGGCATAAATGGGTGTAATAATTTTAAATTATTTTCTAACATTTCAATGGCTTTGTCGAAAGTCGCCTTATCAATCGGTTGTTGATAAGCAGGCTTAATCATTTCTAAGAACCAAGAACAGAAATCGTCCCAAACTAACTTATAAGTTACCATTAAAGCTTCAGATAATCTGTATTTTTCAAAATTATCTTCAATATCTAATAAGGTTTGTTGCAATTTTGCTTCGTACCATTCAATAGCTACTTTTGAAGATTCTGGTTGTGGAATCGTTTCAGAAACTTCCCAACCTTTAATCAATTTAAATGCATTCCAAATTTTATTGGTAAACGCTTTTCCTTGATTGCATAATTCTTCATCAAATAAAATATCATTTCCTGCAGACGCACTTAATAATAAACCTACACGAACGCCATCGGCTCCAAATTTTTCAATTAAACCAAGTGGTTCAGGAGAATTTCCTAATGATTTCGACATTTTTCGTCCTTGACTATCACGAACTAATCCTGTTAAATATACATTTTTAAACGGTTTTGCATCGGCATATTCGTACCCTGCAATAATCATACGTGCCACCCAAAAGAATAAAATATCAGGACCTGTAACTAAATCGTTAGTTGGATAATAATACTTGAAATCTTCATTTTCTGGATCCATAATTCCACCGAAAACAGCCATTGGCCATAACCAAGAAGAAAACCAAGTATCAAGTGCATCAGCATCTTGCTTTAAATCGTTTATAGTTAATTGTTTATTGTTTGTTGCTTGTTGAGCTAAAACTAAAGCTTCTTCTTTTGTTTCCGCTACAACGAAATCTTCTTTTCCATCTCCATAGAAATAGGCTGGAATTTGTTGTCCCCACCACAATTGACGAGAAATATTCCAATCGCGAATATTATTTAACCAATGTGCATACGTATTATTGAAACGATTTGGATATAATTTTATTTCGTCAGATTCTAAAACCGCGTGAATAGCTGGCTTAACCAAATCTTCCATTTTTAGGAACCATTGGTCGGATAAACGAGGTTCGATAACACATTTCGTTCTTTCAGAAGTTCCAACGTTGTTAGTGTATTGTTCTACTTTATCTAAAGCATTAATTGAAGTTAATTCCGCTTCAATTTCTGTACGAACTACAAATCTATCTTTCCCTTCATAATGCAATCCGAAGGAGTTTAAAGTGGCATCTTCATTAAAAATATCAATGATTTCTAAGTGGTGTTTGTCACCTAAAGTTTTATCGTTTACATCGTGCGCAGGTGTTACTTTTAAACATCCTGTACCGAATTCTAAATCCACATATTCATCTTCAATAATTGGAATTATTTTTCCAGAAATAGGCACAATAGCTTTTTTTCCTTTTAAATTGAAATGTCTTTCATCATTTGGATTGATACAAATAGCAGTATCACCGAAAATAGTTTCAGGTCGAGTAGTAGCAACCACTAAATAATCTGAAGAATTTTCGATTTGATATTTGATGTAATATAATTTTCCTTGACGTTCTTCAAAAATTACTTCTTCGTCTGATAACGTTGTTTTTGCTTCCGGATCCCAATTTACCATTCTGTAACCACGGTAAATAAGTCCTTTGTTGTATAAGTCTACAAATGAACGGATTACAGAAGCCGACATATCTGGATCCATAGTAAATTTAGTTCGATCCCAATCACAAGAGCATCCTAATTGTTTTAGTTGTTCTAAGATTGTTCCACCGTATTTGTCAGTCCAATCGTATGCGTGTTTTAGGAATTCTTCACGAGTTAAATCTGCTTTATTAATGCCTTCCGATTTTAATTTCGCAACTACTTTTGCTTCAGTAGCAATAGAGGCGTGGTCTGTACCAGGCACCCAACACGCATTGAAACCTTTTAATCGCGCACGACGTATTAATACATCTTGAATGGTATTATTCAACATATGTCCCATATGTAATACTCCAGTTACATTTGGTGGAGGAATTACAATAGTATAAGGTGTACGATGGTCTGGAGTGGAATGAAAATAATTGTGTTTCATCCAATAGTCGTACCATTTTTGTTCTACGGATTTGGCGTCAAATTGGGCTGGTATCATTTATATTGTATTAATTGTAAGTAATTGCGTCTTTTGGTATACTTTTTGAAATCTATCTGCAAAAGTAATTATATAAAACAGAATAAAAAAAATGTATTTACTTTTTGTTAGTTAGTTTAAATAACATATTTTTACAATTCTCAAATTAATATAAAATGAAAAAGGTAGTACTTATTTTAGGTTTAATGGTAACCAGTTTATCAGCTTATGCACAAAGTGGTGCAAAAATTGAATTCAAAGAAGAAACCATTAATTATGGCGAGGTATATAAAGGGGTTGATTCAGGAAAAAGAACTTTTGAATTTACCAATACGGGTGATATGCCTTTAATTATTAAAGATGCGAAAAGTAGTTGTGGATGTACGGTGCCTACTAAACCTACAGAACCAATTGCGCCAGGAAAAACCGGTGTTATTGAAGTGCAATACAATATGAATCCAGGGCCTATTAGCAAAACAATTACTGTAGATACTAATGCAATTAACAAAGAAAACGGAATGGTTGCCTTACGAATTAAAGGAACGGTTTTAGTTAAAGAAGAAAAAAGTATTTTAGAAAAAAAATCCGCAGGACCACTTTCTAAATAATAAAATATACTTAAAATAAAAAAGCCAGAATATTTATTCTGGCTTTTTTTTGTTTCTATAATTTGATAATTACCAAACTAAGTTTACTTTTAATTCAAATTCATCACTAATAGTTTTGTCTCCTAAGTCTGAGAAAAATGAACCAGAACCGTACTTGATATCATATTTTGTTCTGTCTACATTTAATGTAGTAGTTGCTGTGTTTCCTTTAACTGTTATGTCAAAAGTAATTGGTTTTGTTATTGATTTGATAGTTAAATCAGCTGTTACAGTATATAAACCGTTTCCTTTTCCACTAATAGTTTTGAAAACCAAGTTAGCCGTTTTATGTTTTTCAACACCAAAAAAGTCTTCCGCTTTTAAATGTTTGTCTAAACTTTCTTTTCCTTGACCTGGTTTTAAATCGGTAGTGTTAATTGAAGTCATATCAACTGTAAACGTTCCACCTTTTAGTACTTTCCCATCAAATACTAAAGCACCACTTTGTAAACCAATAGTTCCTGTGTGCGAACCTGTTACTTTTTTACCTGTCCAAACGATTCCGCTTTTTGCTGCATCGATTTTTTTTGTTTGTTGTGCATTAACTGTAAATGATACCAATGTTACTAATGCAATTGCAATTGTTTTTAAATTTCTCATGTTTGTTAAATATTTAGTTATTAAATTGTTTCAAATAATTCTGTAATTGGTTTTCTTACTTTTGCATAATGTTGCGTGTCATCTTCATCATGTCTATAACCAATTGTAGCTACTAATGTAGCGTGTAATCTTTTTTCTGTTAAACCTAAAATTTCGTTATATTGTTCAGGTAGAAATCCTTCCATTGGCGTCACATCAATTTTTAATTCAGCGGCAGCGTTTAATAAGTTGCCTAATGCTAAATAGGCTTGCTTTTGCGCCCAAATCAATTGTTTTTCTGGAGTTAAAGTAGAAATATTTCCAATCATAAAATCAGCATACCCTTTTACGCTATCAAACGGAATATTTCTCGTTTTTGCCATGTTTTCGGCAAATCGAGTAATGTATTCTGCATCCACATTGGTTTCACTTGCAAAAACTAATAGGTGAGAGGCGTCTGTAATTTGACTTTGTCCCCAAGAAGCCGGTTGTAATTGTTTTCTAATTTCTTCGTTTTCGATAATTAAAACTTTATACGGTTGTAAACCATACGAAGAAGAAGACAATTGAATAGCTTCTTTTAAAATTTCTAAATCTGAATTAGAGATTTTTTTTTCGCTATTAAATTTTTTGGTAGCGTAACGCCAATTCTGATTTTCAATAAATGTGCTCATAATTAATTTCTGTATTTTTCTAATAAATTATTTAATAATGTTAATTCTTCTATTGTTAAATGGCTTGCTAAATTATTTTCATGCTCAATCACTATTGGATCTAATTTTTTTAATATATCTAAACCTTTTTCTGTAATTGTTATTTCCATTTTTCTTTTGTTTGATGGACAAATTTTTCTGATAACCAGTTCCTTTGTGATTAATTTGTCTACCAAACGTGTGGTATTACTGTTTTTAGAAATCATCCGTTCTTGAATTACAGACATATTTGCTGGTTTTCCTTTCTGACCTCTCAAAATACGTAACACGTTATATTGTTCGCTTGATAAATCAAATGGTTTTAATATTTCTAAAAAACGATCAGCAACAATGCTTCTTGAAAAAGATAAATTTAAAATTACTTTTTTGGCTAAAGATAATTCTACGGTACTTTTTATTTCATCTTCAATTTTCATCACTTCTTTATTTGTAGGTACAAATGTATAACAAATATTTTTATTTGTATATACAAACGTTATTAAATTAATGTTAAATTTTAAAATTTATAATAAATTATGATAATTATAGGTTTACGCTAAAAAATAAATTTTTATATCTGAATTCTTGTTGTAAATTTGAGGAAAATTATACGTATATGAATTTAGAGCAAAAAGAGTGGTGGGAAGGTTTTTTAACTACTGAAAACGCAGTTATTTTAGATGTAAGAACCGAAGAAGAAGTGGCAAACGGATACATTCCTGAATCCATAAATATTGACATATATAAAGGACAAGGTTTTATTTACCAAGTAGAAGAATTAGATAAAGATAAAACGTATTTTGTATATTGCTTAGCTGGAGGGAGAAGTGCCCAAGCGTGTGGTATTATGAAACAATTAGGTTTTGAAAATGTTTACAATCTTGCAGGCGGAATTTCGCAATGGGAAGGTCCTATTGAAAATCAAATTTAGCAAAGGTGCTTAATGAAGAATTATAAAAATAGTTTTTTTTACCTACTTGTTGTAGGCATATTTTCCGCTTTAATATATTGGACAATAAAAAACGGAAAATTATTAGAAAAATCTGATGTATTAAAAGTGACTTCAACGGAAAACTCATATTATCAGGAGTTTTTAGATTCTTTGCATCATAATCTTACCCATCCGTTAGCTATTTTATTGGCTCAAATTGTAACGATAATTTTAGTAGCCAGATTTTTTGGTTTAATTTGTAAAAAAATTGGTCAGCCATCTGTTATTGGTGAAATTATTGCAGGTATAGTTTTAGGGCCCTCATTTTTTGGTAGTTATTTACCAGAATTTTCTGTATTATTATTTCCAACTACTTCCTTAGATAATTTAAAATTTTTAAGTCAAATTGGCTTGATTTTTTTCATGTTTGTAGTAGGTATGGAATTGGATTTAAAAGTACTTCGAAACAAAGCCAAAGAAGCAGTAATTATTAGTCATGCCAGTATAATTATTCCTTTTACGTTAGGATTGGTTTTAGCGTATACCATTTATACCGATTTTGCACCAAAAGGAATTGAATTTATATCTTTCGGATTATTTTTAGGTATTGCAATGAGTATTACTGCATTTCCAGTTTTAGCTCGAATTGTACAAGAACGCGGTTTGCAAAAAACAAGAATTGGCGCTATGGTAATTACTTGTGCTGCTGCAGATGATATTACCGCTTGGTGTTTATTAGCTGGAGTTATTGCAATTGTAAAAGCGGGTTCAATAACGAGTTCATTATATATTATAGTGCTATCTTTTATTTATGTTGTAGCTATGATAAAATTGGTTCGTCCATTTTTACGACGAATTGGAAACTTGTACGATACCGCTGAAAAAATAACAAAACCTGTAGTAGCCATTTTCTTTTTAACTTTATTGATATCTTCTTATTTAACTGAAATAATTGGAATTCACGCTTTATTTGGTGCTTTTGTAGCGGGTGTTATTATGCCAGATAATATGAAGTTTAGAAAAATGTTCATTGAAAAAATTGAAGATGTTTCTTTGGTAGTATTATTGCCATTATTCTTTGTATTTACAGGTTTAAGAACTGAAATTGGTTTATTAAATAGTCCTGAATTATGGAAAGTTTGTGGACTTATTATTGTTGTTGCAGTAGTAGGTAAGTTTATTGGAAGTGCTTTAGCTGCAAAATTTGTAGGACAAAATTGGCGCGACAGTTTAACCATCGGAGCCTTAATGAATACTCGTGGTTTAATGGAACTTGTGGTGCTTAATATTGGATATGATTTAGGCGTATTAACCAAAGAAGTTTTTGCTATGATGGTGATTATGGCATTGGCAACCACTTTTATGACAGGTCCCGCTTTAAATTTAATTGACTTAATTTTCAAACCAAGAAAAAATAGTATCCCTAACACATCAGATAATTTAGAATATAAAGTGTTGGTTTCATTTGAAAATCCAGAAGATGGAAAACCGTTGTTAAAAGTTGCAAATAACTTTATTAGTTTAGAAAAAGAAAAGCAATCCATAACGGCAATGTATATTTCTTCCACAAATGAGGTAAATCCGTATAAGATAGAAGAATATGAACGCGAAAGTTTTAAACCTGTACTAAAAGAAGCCACTAAGTTAAATCGAAATATTGAAACACTTTTTAAAGCTTCACGCGACATCGATTCGGATATTGTAGAAGTGAGTAATAAAGGTGAATTTAATTTCTTGTTGATTAATATTGGTTCGTCTATATTTGAAGGAACACTTTTGGGTAAAGTATTAGGAATTACATCTAAAATTATAAATCCTGAAAATTTATTAAACACCTTTACAGGAAAAGAGAAATTGTTTGAAGTCAATTATTTTGATGACAAAACACAAGCCATTATTAATAAAACAGAAGTGCCATTAGGAATTTATGTAGATAAAGAGCTAACCAAAACAGAAAATATTTCTGTGATTTTATTTAATAATGAAGATCAATTTTTATTGGATTATGTAAAATTATTGAAGAAGAATTCTCAAGCTAAGATTTCAATTTTCGATACGTATGATATTGTAAATGAAAATAATAAAATTACTCACGAAAATGTGAAAGTCATTCATTCATCGAAATTAGAGAAAGATTTCTTAAAAGAACAAGATTTATTAATTATGAGTATTGATAGTTGGAAAAAACTAATTGATACCAGAAGTGTTTGGTTAAACAATACGCCATCGCTTTTAATAATAAAACCATAATATGTTACAAATAGGTGTGTACCACACATTAAAAATAGATAGAGAAACAAAAGTAGGTTTGTTTTTGGTAAATGAAACTGACGATGTTTTATTACCAAATAAATATGTTCCAAATGATTTTACAATAGGCGATGACTTAACGGTTTTTGTATATTTAGATCACGAAGAACGTCCCGTAGCTACAACTTTAAAGCCATTAATTACTTTAAATTCGTTTGCTGTTTTAAAAGTAAATTACATCAATAAATTTGGTGCTTTTTTAAATTGGGGAATGGAGAAAGATTTGTTTGTTCCGTTTAAAGAACAAGCCCGCCCAATGGAAAAAGACAAGCGTTATATTGTAACGATGTATTTAGACATACAAACGGGTAGGTTAGCGGCATCAAGTAAAATCAACCAGTTTTTAGATAAAGAACCTTTAGATGTTGAAGTCGGACAAGAAGTAGATTTGATGGTTTCTCACATTACAGAAATTGGAATCAATGTAATTATCAACGGAAAATTTAGAGGATTAGCGTATCAAAATGAAGTATTTGAAACCGTTTCTCCAGGATATAAAACCAAAGGCTACATTAAAACCATTCGCCCTGATGGAAAAATAGACGTTTCCTTCCAAAAACAAGGTTTTGAAGCCATAGACGATTCTTCGCAACAAGTTTTAGAAGCGTTAAAACAAAATGATGGTGTGCTGAGATTAAATGACAACAGCCATCCAGAAGAAATTAAATCGGTTTTAAAAATGAGTAAAAAAACATTTAAAAAAGCCATTGGAAGTTTATACAAACAAAAATTGATTGATATCAATAACGAAGGTATTCAGTTGGTGTAGTTTTGCTTTGTCATTCTGAACTTGTTTCAGAATCTTAATTATCAGATGAGAATCTGAAACAAGTTCAGATTGACAATTATAATATATTATTTAGTCTAACAAAAAAAGCAAATTCAATTGAATTTGCTTTTTTTATGTCTAATTATCTAATTTGTCTAAAAATCTATTTCCCCCATTCACTCGGATTACTATTCCAAGATTTTAGCGTTTCTAATTCTTCTTCCGAAACATATTTTTTCTCAACGGCTTTTTCAATTAAGTTTTCGTAATTACTTAATGTATATACGTCTAAATTTGCTGCAGCAATTTTTTCTTCAGAAATAGGAAATCCGTATGTAAAAATAGCGGCCATACCTTTTACATTAGCGCCTTCATTGCGTAAAGCTTCAACTGCCATTAAACTACTTCCACCCGTTGAAATTAAATCTTCTACTACAATTACGGTCTGACCTTTTTGTAAAAAACCTTCTACCTGATTTTGTCTTCCGTGCTTTTTTGCTTCTGGACGAACATAAACAAAAGGCAATCCCATAGCTTCTGCAACCAAGATTCCGATACCAATTGCACCAGTTGCTACACCTGCAATGACATCTGGACGACCAAATTTGGCTTCAATTTGCTTTACAAATTCGTCTTTAATATAATTTCTAACCGCTGGAAATGAAAGAATTACGCGGTTATCACAATAAATTGGACTTTTCCAGCCAGAAGCCCATGTAAAATGATTTTTTGTTTCTAATTTAATTGCGTTTATTTGTAAAAGCAATTCGGCTGTTTGTTGTGCTGTGTTGTTATTAAATATCATATTGCAAATGTATAAAGTTTTTGTAAACGAGAAACCACTTTTTTTAACAAATAAAATTGAAAAGGAAACAAATTTCAAAATTTATCTGTTAGAAACAGTAAATATTCCAAAAGTAATCTCAGAATTATTTTTGAATAAAATACAAAGTGCCTACCTATATCACTCAGATGAAAAGTTGATTATGAAGACTTTGAAATCTAAAATTCCTGTAGCTAAAGCGGGTGGTGGTTTAGTTTTTAACGCAGATGGCGATGTGTTGTTTATTTTTAGAAACGGTAAATGGGATTTACCAAAAGGAGGCGTTGAAAAAGACGAAACGATGGAAAATGCCGCAATGCGTGAAGTAGAGGAAGAAACAGGTGTTTCAGGTTTAAAAATTACAGAAAAATTACAAAAAACCTATCATGTTTTTAAACGTAATGGTGTTTTTAAACTGAAAATTACATATTGGTTTAAAATGCAAACCAATTTTACAGGAGCAACTTGCCCACAAGAAAAAGAAGGCATCTCTAAAGCTGTTTGGATAAAACCCTCAGATATTGAAGCTGCTTTAGGAAATTCCTATGAAAATATTAAGTTGTTGTTTGAAAGTGAGAAAGTGGTTTAGATTTTTAGAATATAGAAAATAGAGTAAAGAAAATAGACTTAAAAAGTTAACCAAAAAACAAAATAATGTATTTAATAAATATCCATTGTAAACCAACTTCAGAAAATGCTGAATATTTTGGTAAAATTAAAGGCGGTTATGCAAGTTTTTATTTTGATTATAAAGATTTAAATGGAGCATTTGAACTAGCTAGGTTTTATGTCCAAAAAGATTTTGGGAAATTATTGAAGTAGAAGAAGATTACTGTGAAATTGATAAAAAAACAGAAATGGGTGAAGGATATTAAATGTACTTTGATGAAGTAAAAGAACATGGATATTCTCATATTTTTAATTTATTTGAAGAAGAATAAAAAACATCTTCGTTTAAATCTATTTTCTTTACTCTTTACTCTATTTTCTAAATTCTATTTTCTATTCTAAAACTCTATATACAGGATATCGCATAAACTCTTTTTCAAAGTATTTTGAATGTTTGTATACCCAATATAATTGGTCGTTCCCATTTTCTGCGAAAGCTTTGTCGGTTTGTTTTTTTGTTTCGAATTCTTGTTTTAATGTTGGATTTTCATCTAAAATTTGTTTGGCTACATCTTCAAAAACGTAACTTGAATACCCTTCTTTTTGTTGTAAAATCGTATCGAAAAAATTCCAATTAAAGTACGAATCTACGGCTTCTGGTTCTAAGGTTTCTAATAGATATTTCACGCCTAATTGATTGGTTGAAATTTTATAGTCTCCAGCTCTAAATTCCATTTTCTCTATATTTTTTGTTACGGTAGTATTATAATGTCCGTAATGCCCTTCGTACGCATTTTTTCCTGTTTGATAAGTGGCAATTTTATAGATTTCTACTTCAAAAATTTCATTTTGAGTAATAGGAGTCATTTCAATATTGTTCAATTTTAACAATTCAATAATTTGCCATTGGCTTTGTGGAACAACATAATACTTTGGAATTGTTACAAATTTCGTTGGTTTATAATTTCCATAAAACGGAATTTTCTTTGTAAAAGGTTTATTTTTATCATAAAACAATCTGTCTTTTCCAGATATTTCGCTTGGTTTATTGCCGCCTTCATATCCTTTAAAATCAATATAAGACACTTTTGTAGAATCAATTACCCAATGTAATGGATATTGCTTTCCTGCTTTAAAATCTTCTAAATTGGTTTTTCTTAGTTGTTTTATTTTTTCCCAATTCGTATCGGTATAATTAATTGCCGTAACCATAAATTCATAAGTCGTTTTCACTCTATCTTTATATGGCTTTAACATATGTGTTTCAGGCACAAACCCTAAGGTATTAAATAACGTAGTATAACCAGTGGCATAACGTGGCGTATCGGTAAATTGTTCGTATCCTAAATCAGGTTTTGCGCCGTGAATATTCACATACGGAATCACGTCAATGTTCTTTTTTCGCATATCGTTTACCATTTCTGGATACATTTCATTTTTGAAAAAGTTGCCTAATTTCTCGCCTAAACGTTCGTGTTGTGTGGCAATGCAAGTGAAAGTATATTGATAATCGGCGCCATTTGAAACGTGATTGTCTAAAAAAACATCAGGATTTACCGTATGAAAAAGTTCTTGAAAACTTCTTGAATTTCGTGTATCCGATTTTATAAAATCTCTATTTAAATCGTAATTTCTTCCGTTTCCTCTAAATCCGTAGGCCTCAGGTCCGTTTTGATTGGCTCTTGAAAACGAATTTCGGTTCAACATACCATCAATATTATATACCGGAATAGCAACAATAATAGTGTTTTTTGGTACTTTTATTTTTGCATTTGCAATATCTCGCATCAACATCATAGTAGCATCAATTCCGTCAGGTTCTCCAGGATGAATTCCGTTATTGATTAATAAAACGGCTTTGTTTTGATTGAAAGTAAAATTTTTATTTTCAGAAAAAACTATACTATGCAAAGGTTTTCCGCTATCTGTTAGTCCCATAGTTCGCATTTCAATTTTATCTGAATTGGCGTCTAATAATTGGTAAAAAGAAATGCATTCTTCGTATGTGGTTGATTGATTTTTGTTACCTTTTTCGAAGGGCGTTAACAAATTTATTTGAGCGTTTACAAATAAAGAAGCAAATAAAAACAGTAAGGTATAGCGCATAATTGAATATTTGAATTTCAAAAGTAAGAATTATTAATGGCATTTTCAATGTCAATTTAAATTTCAATATCAATTGAAAAAATCAATTTCAATACTCCGTAAATAGTATAATTGAATATTGGCAAATTAAAAACTACCTTTGCAGGATGAATAAAAATTTACATTCCAACAATATACTTTTGAATTTAGGTATCGAAAGTTTAAATAAAATGCAGGTAGCTGCAGAAACATCAATATTATTTGATTCTGATGTAGTGCTACTTTCACCAACGGGTTCAGGTAAAACGTTGGCTTTTTTATTGCCGATTTTTCAACTTTTAGAAGAAGACAACAATAAAGTACAATGTATGATTATTGTGCCTTCACGTGAATTAGGATTACAAATTGAACAAGTTTGGAAAAAAATGGCCACTACTTTTAAAGTTAATATTTGTTATGGCGGGCATTCTATTGAAACAGAAATTAAAAATTTAAGCAATCCACCAGCTGTTTTAATTGGAACTCCTGGAAGATTAGCAGACCATTTAGAAAGAGAAACCTTTGATCCAAAATACATAAAAACCCTAGTTTTAGATGAATTTGACAAATCATTACAATTAGGATTTCACGAAGAAATGCGTTTCATCATAGGGAAATTAACTAATTTAGAAAAGCGAATTTTAGTTTCGGCAACAGATGGAGTGGAAGTTCCAAAATATACCAGAATTGAAAATCCGAATGTTTTAAATTATATTGATAAGAAAAAAACAGAAACTAATTTAGATTTTAAATTGGTGATTTCTAAAGAGAAAGATAAGGTTAATTCTTTATTTCATTTAATCTGTTCTTTGAAATCTCAGAATGCAATTATCTTTTGTAATCATAGAGAAGCGGTAGAACGAATTAGTGATTATTTAAATGATAAAGGCATTTTCTCTGTATTTTATCACGGAGGATTAGAACAAGAAGAACGTGAAAGAGCGTTAATTCAGTTTAGAAATGGCAGTATTTCGTATTTAATTACAACCGATTTAGGTGCTCGTGGTTTAGATATTCCAGAAATGAAAAATGTAATTCATTATCATTTGCCTTCAAAAGTAGATGAGTTTACCCATAGAAATGGTCGTACCGCACGTATGATGGCTTCTGGAACGGCATACATTATTATTCACGAAAGTGAGAAAAAAGTAGATTACATTGATTATGATATGAAAAAAATTGATGTTTCTAATTATAGTGTTATTCCGAAACCACCAGAATTTAAAACGATTTACATTAGTGGTGGTAAGAAAAATAAATTAAATAAAGTAGATATTTTAGGCTTCTTTTCTCAAAAAGGAAAGTTAGAAAAAGGTGACTTAGGTTTAATTGAAGTCAAAGATTTTGTATCGTTTGCCGCAGTTAAATATGCTAAAGTAGCACCATTACTTAAATATATTAAGGATGAAAAAATGAAAGGCAAAAAATATAAAATTGAAGTAGCCCGAGACGTTGTTAAAAACGCATTAGAAGATTAATTTATTTAAGCTTGTCATTTCGACGCAAGGAGAAATCCCATATTATTAATAGTTTTATGTGATTTCTCCTTGCGTCGAAATGACAAAAATGAGTATATTTTATTCTAACTTATATTTTACCAACAACTGAATCGGGAACAAAAGCCGAAACATCTCCGCCATTTCTTAACACATCGCGCACAATACTTGAGGAAATATAAGACGTTTTTGCGGCTGTTAATAAAAATACGGTTTCAATTTTTGACAATCGTCTGTTGGTATGAGCAATTGCTTTTTCGAATTCAAAATCAGCTGGATTACGTAAACCACGTAATATAAATTCTGCTTTTTCTTGTTTGCATAAATCAATTGTTAGGCCCGTATAAGTAATCACTTTTACTTTTGGTTCGTCTTTAAACGCTTCTTCAATAAAGTGTTTGCGTTCTTCTAAGGAAAACATGTATTTTTTTTCGGCGTTGACACCAATGGCTACAATCACTTCATCAAATAAAGAAACCCCTCTTTTGATGATATCAAAATGTCCGTTGGTAATGGGGTCAAACGAACCTGGAAATACTGCTTTTTTCATAGTTATTTCTTTAAAGCCAATTCGATTGCATTCTCAAATAATTCCGGTAGCGAGATTCCGGCTTCACGAGCTTGTTGTGGCAAAATACTTTCGGTAGTTAGACCTGGAATTGTATTCATTTCTAGCATGTGCGGTTCATTATTAACGATAATGAATTCACTTCTCGAGAAACCTTTCATTTTAAGTACTTCATACGCTCTTTTGGCAACCGTTTCTATTTTTACTTTCAATTCGTCTGAAATTCGAGCGGGCGTAATTTCTTTCGATTTACCCAAATATTTGGCTTCGTAATCAAAAAAATCGTTTTCCGATACGATTTCGGTAATGGGTAAAACGGTAACCTTTCCTTTATAGTTGATCACACCAACCGAAACTTCTGTTCCGTCTAAGAAACTTTCTATGATGATTTCGTCGTCTTCTTTGTATGCATTTTCAATGGCGGGCATAAATTCAGCACTTGTTTTTACTTTCGAAATTCCGAA
>Ga0208595_1000136_pt1 | contig 27719 bp, 27 predicted proteins | sample LakMenEpi28Jun11_FD_150742 | JGI IMG/M metagenome (GOLD analysis project Ga0208595, IMG submission 150742) | Freshwater microbial communities from Lake Mendota, WI - 28JUN2011 deep hole epilimnion (SPAdes) | ecosystem: Environmental > Aquatic > Freshwater > Lake > Epilimnion/Euphotic zone ...
CCACGGCGCCAACCACCGCTTGCTGCTCATGAGTCACCTCCCATGCCCCACCATTAATCACGGCCAACCCTGATCGCAAGGAGAATCTATACAATTTGTCTGGGAAATTGTAGGGTAGATGACTGGTGGCTCGGGGTGGTGGGGTGCCCTTGCGGCGTGGGTGGCGTGAATTGGGTGCGGGCAGATTTTCAGCGAGGGCGCTGAAAATCACATTTGTCGCGCGGGTGGGCGCCCCCCCCAACGCGCTATGTTGCACCTCAAGAAACGAAGAGGTCGGAGTGTTCGATATTACCTGTTCTTGTTCTTGCTTTTGGCAGGTGCTTTGGGGCCTTTTGCTGCGGGAATCTCGATGGGTTGGGTGACCGCTTCGACGGCCTTGGTGCCGAGGGCGGGTGCTTGAGCTGGAGTAGGCTCGGCCTTTTTCACGAGTGTTTCGCGTTCCTTGAGGAGGGTGTCGAGGGTGTTTTTGGAAAGCTCGAAGGTGCGTCCGGCAAGGCTTTGTTCCTTGGTGAGTTTCTCATTGAGGGCCTTGAGTTGGGCGGCGAACTCCTCGTCCCTGGCTTTTGTATCCTCGGGTTTTTCGTCTTCGGCCTTGGTTCGTTCGGTCGGGAGCTTGGCGCTTACGGCGATGGTCACGAGTTGGTTGTCGGGGGCTGAACTGGCAGGACCGGTGCCGGGTTTGAGCGGGGTGATGGTGACGGTGTAGGTGAATCCGCCAAAGGTCTCGATGATCGCGTTGCGTTTACCGGCGGCATCGGCGCGTTCGGAGGCCGCGGCGGTGGTCACGACATCCTCGAAGCGGGCGTAAGAAAACAGGCTCTTGATGGGGGCGACATTTTCGCTGTTGAGAGCTTCGCCTGGCTTGAGGTCCTCGAGTTTGAGTTCCGCGTTTTCCGCATCGCGCACTAATTTCCATGCGATGGCATCGGAGCCTTTTTGGCTGAGAGAGACCGACTTGATTTGTTCCGGCGCGATGAATTCCTCGGCGAGCCAGCGGGGGACATCGGCGCTGACCGAGAAGAACATTTCGTTGACCGCATAGAAGCCCGACTCATCGGCGTGATTGCGAATGTAGCGACCGACGGGCATCGCGCCCATGGGCGAGGCGTCTTGCGAGCCTTCGATGTTTTTGCCGAGGCTGATCTTGGCGAGTTCCTTGCCGGAGGTGTCCTTGAAGGTGGCGGTGAGGCCGCGCTCTTCGGCTTTTGTTGAGGACTCGTCCATGCCGAAGCGTGGGGCAAATGAGGGTCCGGCCTCGAGGCTGCGGGTGACCTTGAGTTCGGCAAGCGTGCGGATGAACTCATTCACATTTACCGCGTTGGCCGGATAGTTTTCGCGTTGAGCGACTGTCCACTTGCCATCTTTTTTTACGAGCGTGACGCTGCCATCAGCGCCGGTGATTTCGATGTGGGCGATCTCGGTGGCGGGAAACGATTTGAAGAGAGTATCGCCGGCGGCGCGGCTGGTGAGTGCGGCGGGGCCGGAACCCTTTTGCGTTTGTTTGACGATTAGTAGTGCGCTGCCAAGGACGATCGCGATGGCGCTGAGTGTGAGGACCTGTTTTTTCTTCATGGGAAAATGCGTGTGAGGTTGCGGTTGGTCGAATGGGTGATCAGCGAGCGCGGGTTGAGCGGCGGCGCTGGATGAAGAGGCCGAGGCCGAAGAGTGTCACGAGCATTGGCATGACGGCGACATTGAGCAGGGTAATTTTTCCTGCGAGTTTGTCCTTTTGGCGGCGCAGGTCTTTTTCCTGTTCGCGGATGAGCTTCGAGTACTCCACCTGTTCCTTGCGAAGCTTGCGGATTTCCGCCTCCTGTTCGGGCGAAAGGTAGAGTTCGCTGCCGCGTGATTTTTGGGTCTGGAGGTCGCTGAGTTTTTGTTGGGCGACTTTTTGTTTCTCTTGGAACTCTTCGATCTTCGTACCGACCTGCTTGTTGAAATCGGCTTCCATTTTCTGGACCACCGTGAAGGGGCGGCGGATGGCGGAACGCGAGCGTGAACCGATCAGGTGCTTCGAGCCGGTGGCTTGATCAAGCAGGTTGAAGAGCAGCGAAGCATTGCCATTGATCGGCGAGGCCATTTGCACGCCGCCGAAGTTTTGCACATTGTAAGCAAAGCGGTCATAGAACGCGTCGACATCGGCGATGAGGAAGACATGGCCGGGGCTGCTCGACTCCTTGATATGGGCGGCATTTTGTTCCGGCTGGGCACCATCGGCGGGCGCTGCAGCCTGTGGTTTGCCATCGGGGAATGCGCTCTTGAATGTGCCGTTGAGATAGGTGACCAGATCGTAGGCCGTGCCTGATGGGCGGAACGAGGTGCTGAGTGCGGGGTCGAGTTGTGAGGCGCGCGCCGAATCGACAAAGCCCGAGCCGGTGGTGGATTTGATGAGCGAGTTGGCGCTCACGCCGCTGCCGCCGGTGATTGTGAAGGCGCCGGGAAGGAAGAGCGTGACCGAATCGAGGTCCTTGGTGATCACGCTGTCGGTCTGCGGCATCGCTTCCTTGGTGAGGGTGAGCACAGCGAGTGCGTCGCGGTTGCCGGCCATGCGTGTCGAGTAGGTTGGATCGGCGAGGACCTTGCCGGACTCGAAGGAGACGCCCCACGATTTTAGCAGTGTTGGCAGTGTTGAAGATGTTGGAGTGCCTGCTGTGCCCATCATCGGGTTGCCGCCGCCGCTCATTTGCGCTGCGACCGAGAAGGCATCGAGGCAAGCCACCACCGTGCCGCCACCGAGGAGGTATTGGTCGACTGCGTATTCCGCCTCGGGCGTGATTTCTGCGGGGTGGAAGAGCAGAAGAACCTTGATCGATTTTGGATCGATCGTGGTGGTGGTCATCGGGATGTCCTCGATATCGAAGGATTGCTTGAGCTGCTGGTAGATCACCCAGCCGGGTGCGGCTTGTTGCCCGGGCATGCCGGCGGGCTCGCCTTTTAGCGAGAGGGCGGACATTACGCCGATTTTTGGTTTCGACGGCGCGCTGACTTCGGCGATCGCCTTGGAGAGCTGGTATTCGAGCATCGTTTCCTGGCGAGGGTCGATGAAGGGGATGACGCTAGTTTTATCGAGGCATGAAATGGCGAGACCAAAATAGAGGTTCTGGTCGTCCATGCGTTGGCCGTTGATGCCGTCGAGGTTGGCGGAGTCCTCTGCATCGGTGTCCGGTTGGGGATCGAGGTTTTCGATGCGGAGTTTGCCTTTCGAGAGCGATGCGTACTCCTTGAGGAGATCGTCGACGCGGCGCATGTGGAGTTTGATTTCCTCCGGCATGTAGTCGGTATTACGAGAGGCATAGTAGCGGAGCACGACAGGCGCGCCTATTTCGGAGAGGATTGCGCGGGTGCCATCCGAGAGCGTGTGGATTTGTTTTTCGGTGAAGTCGGCGCCGCGGTTGCCGAAGGACGAGAGTGAGACGAGCCAGTTGGCAAAGATCGCGATGGCGACAAGCGCGATGACGGCGACGGTTGCGCGGGTGATGGGGCTGTTGGATTTCATTTCGTTGGAAAGAATGTGGCTGAAAATTCGGGTGGCGGCTTAGGAGCGTTTGGCGGACAGGATCGTGCTGGTGCCAAGCAGGCAGACGGCGATGAACGAGGTAAACCAGACCGCGTCCTGAAGGCGGAGGAGCCCGCGGTTGAGCGAGCGGAAGTGGTCCCACACGCCTATTGAAACGATTGCCTCGACCACGCCTGGCGAGACCGCTTTGCCGATTTCGCGGGTGAAATCATCGTAGCCGCAGAGCACCATCGTGACGCAGATCGCGACGGAAACGATCAGGCACACCACTTGGTCGCGGGTGCAGGCCGATACGAGCATGGTGATGGCGACAAAGGTCGAGCAAACGAGCAGTGAGCCGATGTAGCCGGCGAGGATCGCGCCGTTGTCCGGATCGCCGAGGTAGTTGACGGTGGCGAGGATCGGGAAGGTCAGCACGAGTGCCGCGAGCCAGACCGTGGCGGCGGCGAGAAACTTGCCAATGATCGCGCTCCACATCGAGACCGGCAAGGTGCCGAGTAGCTCGATCGTGCCGTTGCGTTGTTCGTCGGACCAGAGCTTCATGCCGACGGCGGGTGCGAGCAGCATGTAGATCCACGGGTGCCAGAAGAAGAAGCTCCATTCGAGCGAGGCATCGCCGATGCGCATGAAGTTGCCGAAGCTGAAGGTGAGGCCCATTGAGAGCGCGAGGAAGATTACAATGATCGCGTAGGCGGTCGGCTGGCCGAAGTAGCTGCGGAGTTCGCGTTTGTAGATGGTGAGTGAGGACATGGTGGTGAAATGATGAAATGAATTTTCGGGCGGGCGGGCCTTTGCCTCAGGCTGCGGCTTCGGTGTCGCGGGTGGTGAGTTTGCGGAAGAGGTCGGTGAGCGAGCCGGTGTCGGATTGCGCGATGAGTTCGGCGGGTGTGCCATCGGCGACGATTTTTCCGCGATCGACAATCACGGCGCGCGAGCAGGCGGCTTCGACTTCCTCGAGGATGTGGGTCGAGAAGAGGATCGCCTTGTCCTTGCCGAGGCGTTTGATGAGTTGGCGTACTTCGTGTTTTTGGTTTGGGTCGAGTCCGTCGGTGGGCTCATCGAGTATCAGGACCTCCGGGTCGTGCAGGAGTGCTTGGGCGAGGCAGGTGCGGTGGCGGTAGCCTTTGGAAAGTGTGTCGATCGACTGGCGGGCGACGCTGCCGAGGAAACAGGTTTCGATCGCGCGCTCGACTGCGTCCTTGGCGGCGGATTTTTTGAGTCCGCGGATTTCGGCGCAGAATGAGAGGAAGCTCGAGACCGTCATGTCCGGATAGAGTGGGGCGGATTCCGGGAGGTAGCCGATTTTGGTTTTTGCCTCTTGCGGGTTTTCGTTGATCGAGAGGCCGCAGACCTTTGCGTCGCCGGAGCTTGGCGGGATGAAGCCGGTGATCATGCGCATGGTGGTCGACTTGCCGGCGCCGTTGGGTCCGAGGAACCCGAGGACTTCGCCCTTTTTGACTGTGAAGGAGAGGTTGTCGACCGCTATTTTGGAGCCGAATTGTTTGGTGAGTTTGTGGACTTCGATCATCGGTGGGCGGATGGTTGGGGGTAAGTGTAATTTGCCTGCAATCAGCGTTGTGGTAGCGGGTTCTTGTTTGAAAAAATCGATTGATAGAAAAAAGCAAGCTATTTCGGGCGGTCTGGCAATCGGCTTGCTTTGGTGCGGCCGATGTGGCTGTTTGGCGGGCGGATGACGGCCCTCAACATTCCCGAGCAATGTGGCGTGATGCTCTTGCCGGATTGCACCTTGTTTCCGCATGGCGGATTGCCCTTGCATATTTTTGAGCCGCGGTACCGGCGGATGCTGGAAGAGGCGATCGAGGGTGACTGCCTGTTTGCGGTGGGGCGGCTATTGGCCGAGCCGGATGGCATTGAGGGATTTGAAAGCTGTGTCGCGCCGGTGGGCACGATCGGCTTGGTGAGGGCCTCGCGCGAGATGGAGGATGGCACTTCCAATCTCCTGCTGCATGGCGTGATGCGGGTGCGTTTCCTCGAGTGGTTGGGCGGGAAGGATTACCCTTTTGTGCGGATTGAGCCCTTGATCACGGTTTTTACGCCTGAGGGCGGTGAGGTGGCGGCGATGAAAACGCTGCGCGGGGCACTTGAGGATGCTGTCCAGGATTTGCCGGAGGCTGTGCAGCAAGGTGTATTTGCATTGTTGGATCGTGCCGAAGAGCCGGGCTTGATGACCGACATCGTGAGTCAGCAGTTTGTGCATGATCCTGATTTGCGTCAGCAACTTCTCGAGATGCCCTCGGCGGGGGCGAGGATTCCGTTGATTTGCGATTATCTGCGCAAAGCGAGGGAAGGTGGGTGATCCTTGTGTTGGCTATGTGACGGAATTGTCACATGAACAAAAGTGATGAATCGCGGGTGGGTGGTTGATGGTGATCAAGCGAAACAAAAAGTTGTTTCCGGGACACTATGAGAATCGAATTTGTGACCGACACCTTCACGCCTGACATCAATGGAGTGGCGATGACTTTGGGGCGTTTGCGGGACGGGCTGCGGCAAAAAGGGCATCGGGTGCATGTCGTGCACACCGGGCTCAACGCTGGGCGCGGGGAGAGCCAGGCCGTGGCGGTGCCGTTGCCGGGATATCCGGCGGTGCGTGTGGGTTTGCCCAAGCCCTTTGAATTTCGCGCGAGGTGGATGGCGCGGCGGCCGGATGTGATTTACATCGCGACCGAGAGCCTGATGGGGAAATCGGCGATGAAGGCTGCCAACGCGCTCGGCATTCCGGTGGTGAGTGGGTTTCACACCAATTTTCACGATTACATGGACCGTTATCGCGTTGGGGTGTTGCGGCCATTGGCGATGTCGTATCTCAAGCGCTTTCACCAGCGGGCCGACCGCACGGTGGTGCCATCGCGCGAGGTGGCGGATCGCCTCATGGCCGAGGGTGTGGCGCGGGTGCATGTGTTGGGGCGCGGGGTGGACACCGCATTGTTTTCGCCAGGTATGAGATGTGATGCCTTGAGGCGTGAGTGGGGAGTGGATCCGGATGTGCCGGTGGTGGTGATGGTGGGTCGCGTGGCAGCGGAGAAAAACTTTGACCTCGCGATGGCGGCCTTTGAGCGGATGAAAGCCGAGGTGCCGGAGCTGAGTTGTGTGGTGGTGGGCGATGGCCCATTGCGGCCGAAGCTTGAGGCGACATTGCCGTGGGTACATTTTGCAGGAGTGCAAACCGGCGAGGAGCTCGCGCGGCACTATGCTTCATGTGATGTACTGTTGTTTCCGAGTGAAACTGAAACTTTCGGAAATGTGTTGCTGGAGGGCATGGCCAGCGGCTTGGCGTGTGTGGGATATGATTATGCCGCTGCGCGTTCGCATGTGGAGCATGGCATCAACGGGCTCAAGGTCGCGAAGGGCGATGGTGAGGCCTTCATCGCTGAAGCCGTGCGCGCGCTGCGGATGGGTCCATCGCATGAGTTGCGAATTTCCGCGCGGCGAAGTGTCGAGTCGCTTGGCTGGGATTGCATTGTGGGCGGGCTTGAGGGCATTTTTCAAGAGGCGGCCGCGAGCTCGGTTGCACGAGCAAAAATCAAGCGCCCGGCGAAGCGCGAAAAACTCTCATGTCGCACGGTGTTTCTTTCCGACATCCACCTTGGCACACGCGACAGCAAGGCTGATGAGGTTGTTGATTTCCTCAAGCACATCGAGTGCCGCAAGCTCGTGCTCAATGGTGACATCATCGATGGCTGGGCGTTGCGGCGCGGTGGCCAGTGGACTTCGCGTCACAGCCGCGTGATCCGCAAGATCCTCAAGATGACCGAGCGCGACCACACAGAGGTCATTTACCTGCGCGGCAATCACGATGAGATTCTCGAGCGGTTCATGCCGCTGGTGTTTGGCAGTGTGAGCTTGATGAAAGAGCACATCCACACCACGCCGGACGGCAGGCGCTATTTGGTGATCCATGGCGATGGCTTCGACAGCGTTTCGACCAATCACAAGTGGCTCGCGGTGCTGGGGGCGGTTGGTTACGACCTGCTTCTTGCGATCAATCGCGTGTACAACCAGTGGCGCGCATGGCGGGGCAAGGAATACTATTCGATCAGCAAGCAGGTGAAGGCCAAGGTCAAGTCGGCCGTGTGTTTCGTCGATCGCTACGAGGAGTTGTTGCGCAATCTTGCCCGCAGGAAAAATTGCGATGGCATCATTTGCGGGCACATCCACGCGCCGGAGGATCGCAATGAGGGTGGCGTGCACTATCTCAACTCCGGCGACTGGGTCGAGAGCCTCACGGCGATCATCGAGCATCACGACGGCCGCATGGAACTCGTGCGGTATGACGAGTTCATCGCCAGCCGTGGCGCATCGCAAAATGATGAGCCGCGTCAACCCGAGCTTGTGTCGGCTGCTGAAGTGTGTGCCGCCTGATGCCTCTCAGTTTTTTGTTTCGATTGCCTTGAGCACATCGGCCGCCTGTTGCTCGGTCGAGGCTGAGAGGTCGACCCAGACGAGAATGCCATCCTTGAAAAGGAATGCCTGGCGTTTGGCGAAGCCCATCGTGGTCGGCACGCCGAAGGCTTTGACGATCGTCGAGTCTTCATCGGCGAGCAGGTCGAAGGGCAGTTGGTATTTTTCACGAAAGGCTTTTTGGGCTTTGGGCGAATCGGTGCTGACGCCGAGGACTTTCACGCCTTTTTCGGTGAGTGTCGCAAAGGCATCGCGCAGGCTGCAGGCTTGTTTCGTACAGCCGGGCGTGTCGGTCTTCGGGTAAAAATAAACGAGGAGCCATCCGCTGGCGCCATGTTCGGCGATCGTAACCGTGATGCCCTCCTGATTTTTCTGTGAAACCTGCGGGAGCTTGGAGCCGATGGCGAGAGGCTCGGCGGCGTTGGCGGCGAAGAGGCCGGTGCCGATGGCGGAGAGGGCTTTGACGAGCGAGGACATGGATGGAAGATCCGCTTTGGCGTGCGACCGCGCAAGCTCATCCTTCGCGTGTGATTGGATCGCGCAATTTGCGTCTTGATCGCGGCGCGGCGGGAAAGCAATTTGGCTTCACCCGATGGATGACCCGAACGAGAAAATCGAGACCGTTTACGAGGGGATTCCTGCATCCCCGGGCATCGCGATTGCTCCCTTGCATGTCATCGCCCGCGGGTTTTCGGCGCCGGAGGTGTATGAAATCGCCGAGTCCGAGGTGGCGCACGAACAGGCGCGCTTCAACGAGGCATTGGAGACCACCAAGCGTCAGCTCGTCGAGTTGCAGGGTCGGCTTGAGGACCTTTCGGGTAACAACGAAAGCGGAATTTTCGAGGCCCATGTGATGATGCTTGAGGACCGCTCGCTGGTCGAGCGGGTCTTGGCGGCGATCGCCAGCCGTCAGCAGAATGCCGAGTACGCGTTTTACGCGGTGATGCAAAATTTCCTCGAAGCGATGCGGCGGATCCCCGATCCGTTTTTGCGTGAGCGCACGGCCGACCTTGAGGACGTCGCGCAACGCCTGCTGCGGAATTTTTCGGCCGATGGTGAGAGCCGCCATGGTGGGCCCGACGGTCGCCACATTTTGGTCGCTTACGATTTGGCTCCATCTGACACCGCATCGATGAACCGCGGGCAGGTGTTGGGGTTTGCCACCGAACAGGGCAGCGTCAATTCCCACACGGCGATTCTTGCGCGTGCTTTTGGCGTGCCGGCGATCGTTGGTCTTGAGGGCGCGGTGATCGACATGACCGCGCTCGCGCCGGCGATTCTTGATGGTTACACTGGCAAGCTGATTCTTTATCCGACTGATGAAACGCTGGCGCGGTACCGCAAATTGAATGACGAAAAGGCGCGGGTGCGCAGCCTGGTGGATGCCAAGCGTGGCGATGCCACCGAGACCATTGATGGTCGTCCGCTCACCGTTTCGGCTAACTTTGAAATCATCGAAGAGCTGCCTTTGGTCAAACGTAGTGGTGCGAAGGGAGTGGGGCTTTACCGCACTGAATTCTTGCTGCTTGGCAGCGAGGAAATGCCAGATGAAAAGTTTCAATTCGAAACCTACTCGCGGGTAGCCACGGAAATGTCGCCGCACACGGTGATCATCCGCACGCTCGATGCGGGCGGTGACAAATTGCCGGTCGAGCCGCTCACCGAGCCCGAGCCAAATCCGTTCCTCGGCTGGCGCGGCATTCGTGTTTCACTGGCGCGCCCGGCGATGTTTCGCGAGCAGATCCGCGCGATCCTGCGGGCCGGTGCGAAGGGCAAAGTTGCCGTGATGTTTCCGATGATCTCGGCGCTTTCCGAAGTGCGCCGCGGCAAGGAAATGGTGCTGCGTTGCATGGACGAGCTCGACAAGGAGGGCATTCCCTTTGATTCGAATTTGCCGGTGGGCGTCATGATCGAGGTGCCGGCCGCCGCACTCTGCGCCGACTTCATTGCGCCCGAAGTTGATTTCTTTTCGATCGGCACCAACGACCTCATTCAATACACTGTCGCCGCCGACCGCGTGAATCCGCATGTGGCGGATCTTTACCGGCCGACGCATCCGGCGGTCATCCGCTTGATCAAACGCACGATCGATGCCGCGAGTGACAATGGCATTTGGACCGGGATTTGCGGCGAAATGGCCGGCGATGTGCGGCTCACGCCCTTGCTGATCGGCTTGGGTGCCGAGGAGTTATCTGTGGGCCCACAACAGGTCTCGCGGGTGGGGCATGCGATCCGATCGCTCAGTTATGCCGAATGCGCGGCAATGTCGGACGAGGCCTTGAAACATCCTCGCAGCCAAGGCGTGCTCGAACTCTCGATGGAACTGGCCCGCAAACGCTACGGCGAATTGCTGGATTGAGGCGCGGATCAATAAATCGGCGCGTCGCTGTAAGCATCGTCGCCGCCGCCACCACCACCACCACCTGATCCTTGAATCTTGTCCTTGGTCCAGATCACCGCCTGTTTGGTGTCGCGGTACATGCCGATGATCGTGTTGCAGGAGTTGAGGGATACCAAAGCAATCGCTAGCAGTACGATTTTCATGGGACTTCGATTAGCCCTTCGAAATCCTTCGGAAAAGAATAAAATACATGAATCCGAAATAATTTCGGGCATTTTCCGAAGGTTCCCAGCACTATGGCCCACGAAAAAACCCGCGCGATCCGGGTGGAATTTGCTTTACAAAGGCCCGGTGATACCTATTTTCCGCGTCCCGATTCGCCCCTGCGGTCGGTCACAACCAACTTTTTTCCAGTCATGAAAGTCCTCTCCTCACTTGCCTCCGCCAAGCGCCGTCACGCTGATTGCCAAGTCGTGAAACGCAAAGGAACGGTCTATGTGATCTGCAAGTCGAACCCGAAGTTCAAGGCCCGCCAAGGAGCGACTCCCGGCACACGCCTTTCGAAGAAGGGTCTGTGATTTTTCAGCAGGCCTGATTTTTTGCGGTCGTCTCTTGGCGACCTGTTGATGCGCGGTTCCATCTGAGCCGCGCATTTTTTGTTACCCGCGCGCAAGGTGCTCGAGCACGCGGCACGCGGCGGTGAGGCCAAAGTTGGCCGTCACATGGGTCGCGGTGCCAAAGCCCGAAGCGCAATTGAGCCGCAGTTCGGCATCGTCGGGACGCTCGCCCGAGACCGTGCCGTCGCATTGCGGGTAGGCTTGTGGTTCGTCCGAGAACACTGCGTCGATGCCGAGCGGCGAGGGTTTTTCGCCGAGGGGGGTTTTGGGAAATCCGTGTTCGCGGCGCAGCGTGCGGCGCAGTTGGTGGAGCAGGGGATCCTTGCCGCTATGGGCGAGGTCAGCGACGCGGATGCGGGTCGGGTCGCGCCGCCCGCCCGCGCCGCCGCAGGTGACGGTGAAGATGCCGCGGCGATGGCATTCGGCGATGAGAAATGCCTTGTGGCGTGTTTGGTCGATCGCATCGACGACCGCATCAAAGCCGGGATCGAGGATTTCGGCCGCGGAGTTTTCGGTGAAAAATTGCTGCCGAATTTGGACCTCGGCATCGGGGTTGATCGCTCTGGCGCGTTCGGCCATGGCATCGGTTTTTTGTCGGCCGATCTGGCCATCCATCGCGTGGAGTTGGCGGTTCACATTCGTGATGCAGATTTCATCGAGGTCGACGAGCGTCAGGTGGCCGATGCCAGATCGTGCGAGTGCCTCGACAGCCCATGATCCGACGCCGCCGACGCCGATGATGGCGACGCGTGCGCTGAGGAAGCGGCGTGTGGCGGCTTCGCCGTAGAGTCGGGCGATGCCGCCGAAGCGGGTGGGAATGGGTTCGCTCAAGCGGGGGATGGTGGGAGGTTCGCCGCGAGCCAGAGGCTGGCGTGGATTTTGAAATCGACGAGTTTGCCGGCGGCTTCTTGCGCGGCGAGCCATTGGGGCAATTCGGCGCGCGGCACATGATGGACGATGATGTTTTCGCAGCCCACGCCACCACCCTGATGTTCGCGCACGAGGTCGCTCGCCAAAAATAGGTGGGTGATTTCCGGCGTCATGCCGGCGGAAGTTGGGCTCGCGATGAGTTGCCGGATCGTGCCCGCGCGGTAGCCGGTTTCCTCGAGCAGTTCGCGTGCGGCCGTGTCGGCCAGCGATTCGCCGTGGTGTTCTTCTTCATCGCCGACGATGCCGGCGGGGATTTCGATCACATGGCGCTGGGGGGGGATGCGAAATTGTTCGATCAGCACCACCTCGTCATCGGGCGTGATCGCGAGGACGCCGACGCAGGCATCGGAATGCGGGCGGCGGACGAAATCCCATGTGCCGATGCGTTCCAGCCGCAGCCAGCGGGTTTCGTAAAGTTTCTCGGAGGTGGGCATGTGGTCGATTGATGGAAGAAACATTGGCGCAGGATGCCAAGGCAGTCTAGTGGTGGCGCGCGCTGATGTCTCGGTACGATTTCCAAATTCCCCTGACCTTCAAGCACCGTATCGTGTTCACGCGCGATGCCTTTGGTGCCGGGCTTCGGGATTTGGCGGATCTGTTTGCCGATGCCGTGGGCGAAATGCGCGGGCTCATCCTGATCGAGGATGCGGTGGCGCGAGCGTGGCCGGGCTTGGAGTCCGGTGCGCGGGAGGGCTTGAGGTCGATCGGATTTGAAATTGCCGGCCTTGCGGTGCTGCCCGGTGGCGAGCAGGTCAAGTCCGACGATGCCTTGGTGCGCGAAGTGTGGCGACTCATCGATGCCGCGCATCTCGACCGCCATTCGTATGTTGTCGCAATCGGCGGCGGTGCTTTTCTCGATGCGGCGGGCTTTGCTGCGGCCACCGCGCATCGCGGCATGAGGCTGGTGCGCGTGCCCACCACCACCCTGGCGCAATGCGACAGCGGCGTGGGGGTGAAGTGCGCGATCAATGGCTTTGGCAAAAAAAATTGGATCGGAAGTTTCGCGGTGCCCTACGCGGTGGTGAATGATTTTGCTTTCTTGCAAAGCCTTGATCCGATCACGCAACGCGCCGGATTGATTGAGGCGGTGAAGGTTGCCTTGGTGAAAGACCGCGAATTTTTCGAGTGGATCGAAGCGCGGCTTGCGGGCCTTACGGCATTGGATGTGCCGCTGCTCGAAGCATGCGTCGAGCGCTCCGCCATGCTGCACGCACGGCACATTGCCGAGGGTGGCGACGCCTTCGAGTCGGGCAGCAGCCGTCCGCTCGACTTTGGCCATTGGGCAGCGCACAAGCTTGAATCGATGACCGGTGGTGAGCTCTCTCACGCCCCAGCTGTCGCCATCGGCCTCGCGCTTGATGTGCTTTATTCGGTTGAGGTCGGACTTGTTCCATCATCGCATGCCGAAAGGGTGTTGGCGGTGATCTCGGGTCTGGGCCTTGCGACATTTCATCCGGCGCTTGATCGACGCGACGCATGCGGCCGCCGGATCGTGCTAGATGGAATGGAGGAATTTCGCGAGCACTTGGGTGGGGGGTTGGCGGTCATGATGCTGGGCGGGATCGGCCGCGGAGTGGATGTTCACGAGATTGATACGGAGGTCTTGGGGCGTTGCATCGACCGGCTTTGTGGTTTGAGTTGAAACTGGGTGTGATTAAGGGGTTTTCCCGCTGCATTAAGATTTGCATTTTCCACATGAAGCTCACTAATTGCCGCATGTCCTTGAGATTCATATCCCATGCGTTATGCCTTACGCTGTCGGTTTCATTTGTGAATGCGGCAGTCTCTCTTCCTGGCGAGCAAACGATTGCATCTTTGCCAACCGATGTTGATGGCCCCGTCAAAGAGGCCATGGAGGCTTTTCAAAGCGGACGTCATTTCAAAGCTGTCGATCTTGCCCGGCCGCTTGCGGAAAAGGGCAATGCCGAAGCGCAGTACCTTTTGGGTTTTGCCTATGAGACAGGTCGAGGTGCTGAAGCTTCCAAGGACAAAGCCCTGGAGTATTATCGCAAGGCGGCAGACTCGAAGCATCGCGACGCGATCTATCGACTCTCGTTCATCCTGCTTGCTTCCGATAAGGAAGCGGAGCGCGAACAAGCCCGCGCGGCACTTGAAGAAGCTGCCAAAAGCGACCCAGCGGTTGCGGCGCGGATTTTGGGCGAAGCCTATCTGATGGGGCGTCTGTCGTCGACGCCCGATCCCGACAAGGCCATCTTCTGGTGGAAGCGCGCAGCTGATGCGGGCGATGTCCTGTCAATGTCGCTCATCGGTCGATTTTATGAAGGTCAGTTTGGTTTCCCCGAACTCAAGAATGTGAAGGCATCGCTGGAGTACTACACCAAGGCCGCGGGTCTTGGAAATCCGGCCGCGATGGCCGCGCTTGGATCGCGTTACCTTAGCGGCGATGAAAAATTCCGCGATGAGGCCAAGGGTCGCGAGTGGCTCAAGAAGGCGATCGATGGCAAGGAGTACTCGGCCTATCTCGCGCTCGGTGACTATGAGGAAAATATCAAAAAGAACCTCAAGGAAGCCCTAGCACAGTACGAGCGCGGCAAGGATGCCGGCCAGATTGATTGCATGCTTCGCTCCGCCGAATTCTACATTCAGGGCAAGGGTGTGGCCAAAGATAGCGACCGTGGCATCACCATCCTTCGCAAGGCGGCGGAAGCGGGCAGCCCGGTTGCCAGCCTGCGCCTCGCCGTATTGATCCTTTCCCAAGAGAAGCCTGAAATCCTTGCCGGATACGGATTTCTGCTGGCATCCGCCAATGGCAATCTTCCTGAGGCCCAAAATGAACTCGGTCTGCTTTACCTTTCCGGCAAAATGGGCGTGACCGACCCATCGGCAGCTTTGGCCTGGCTCACGCGTGCGGCGCAAAGCGGATTTGCCCAAGCCCAGTACAACCTCGCGGTGCTCTATGATCGCGGCGCGGGCGGTGTGGCGCGCAACATCGAAAATGCAGGTCAACTTTACATGCTGGCTGCCAACCAAGGCCATGGCCCTGCGACTCTTGCGCTGGCCCACCTCCTCAACGATGGCGTCGGCCTCAAGGCCGATCCGATCAAGGCATGGGCGATCGCCACCCTCGCTGCCGAGCGCGGTGAGAAGGACGCGACGAAATTGGCCGCCGACATCGCCGAGAAATTTGACGCCAAACAACGCGAGCAAGCAAACAAGGAGCTTCAGAACATCAAGTCGAACAAGCCCACGCCCGCGAAGGTACCGGAGCCGAAGCCGGCGGTCGCACCGAAGAAGTGATCTCTTCGCCAACGCGAAAAAATTTCGGGCGCGGCAGCATTTGCCGCGCCCTTTTTTGTTTGCACGATCAGCGCGCCAAGAAGAGGGCTTGCGATGAGCTGTGGCGCGTTCAGACTTCGGTGGTGAACATCCTTGTGACAGCCGGCCCCACCCGTGAGCCGATCGATCCGGTGCGTTTCATCGGCAATCGATCGTCGGGCAAGATGGGATATGAAATCGCCGCGGCCTTCGCGCGCGAAGGTCACACGGTCCTGCTCGTTTCGGGGCCGACCTCGCTGGATGTGCCTGATGGTGTGGATTTCCTGCCGGTTGAAACCGCGGGCGAAATGCACGAGGCGGTGTCGAGCCACATCGGGCGCATGCAAGTCGCGGTGTTTGCCGCGGCGGTGGCGGATTACACGCCATCCACAGCCGCGAAGGAAAAAATCAAGAAGTCCGCCGATGCTCTCACGCTCGAATTGGTGCGCACGCCGGACATCCTCGGTTCATGCCGCAGCAAGCATGGCTTTGCCGGCACGCTGGTTGGCTTTGCCGCCGAGACCGAAAACCTGATCGCCAATGCCCGCGAAAAACTGACTCGCAAGCAATGCGACCTGATCATCGCCAACGATGTTTCCAAACCCGGCATCGGCTTTGAGTCGGATCAAAACGAAGTCACCCTCGTCTATCCCGACCGCATCGAACAGCTTCCGCTTGCCAGCAAGCACGATCTCGCCCATCAACTCGTTCGTGCGATTCTGATGTTGCACACCGAGAAAAGCTCCACCCACTGATTTTTTCCACGCTCATGACCGATCTCGCCCTTGCCACCGATGCCGCGCTCGCCGCGGGCAAACTTTTGCGACAACACTTCGGCAGCGATGCCACGGTCGACGAGGCGACGCAACACGACATCAAGCTGGCGCTCGACAAGGAATCGCAGGAGCTGATCACCGGCATCCTGCTCGGCGCGCGGCCCGGCGACGCGCTCTACGGCGAGGAGGGCATCGCTGGCAACCAGGACTCCGACCGGCAGTGGATCGTCGACCCGATCGATGGCACGGTGAATTTTTTCTATGGCATTCCGCACTTCTGCGTGTCGATCGCGTTGCGCGTCGCCGGCGAAATTGTGGTGGGCGTGATTCACGACCCAATGGTTGGCGAGACATGGACCGTGGAAAAAGGCGGTGCGCCGATGCTCAATGGCAAGCCGATCAGAGTGAGCTCACGCGCGAGTTTTGACGAATCCATTTTGTTCATCGGCTGCGGCAAGGACGAAGCGGCGAAGAAGACCGGCATCGAGCGATTTCACCGCGCATCGTTGAAGGCGCGTAAGATGCGCATGATGGGATCGGCGGCGCTCGGTATGGCCTACATCGCAAGCGGCCGCCTCGACGCTTACATCGAATCGCGTATTTCGCTGTGGGACATCGCTGCCGGCCAACTCCTCGTCGAAGCGGCAGGCGGCAAGGTCGAGCTTACTGCGGTCGAAGGCTACGCCGATGCTTGGTCGATTGTGGCGAGCAATGGTGTATTGCCGCTTGCTGAAATCCTTTGATCGTCGCGATTCATTTTTCACTTCACCCACTCCCTCACAAACATGGTTGGAATTGGCTACGATGTTCATCGTTTTTCGGAAAACCGCCGCTTGGTTTTGGGTGGTGTGACGATTCCGCATAGTCATGGATTGGAGGGTCACTCCGATGCGGATGTGCTTTGCCATGCGATTGCCGATGCGGTGCTTGGTGCGATGGGGCTGCCGGACATCGGTTATTATTTCCCGCCCGGTGACCCGGCTTGCGAGGGGATTTCTTCGCTGAAGATTTTGGAAAAGTGCCGTGATCTTGCCGCGGAGTCGGGCATGCGGATCGTGAATGTCGATTCGACGCTGGTGGCCGAGGCACCCAAGGTCTTGCCGCATCGTGATGCGATGAAGTCGAACATCGGTACCGCACTTGGCATCGCGGCGGAGCGGGTCGGCGTGAAGGCGACGACCAACGAAGCGATGGGATTCATCGGTCGTGGTGAGGGCATTGCGGCAATGGCGGTCGTGCAGGTTGAGCCCTCATGAGGCGCCGCCGATGCGGGCGATCAATTCCTCGCGCGTGGATGGAAGCGCGCCAAGCGTTTCGCGCAGCGAGCTGGATGGCTCGCGTTTCTCGTGCAGGATTCCCATCATCGTCGCGAGCTCGCGCTCGAAATGCAGCAGTGCGCGCATGGTCGGCTCGTTGGTGTCGATGTGGTTGAGCGCACGCACGAGAAGTTGGTAAAGCTGTGGCTCGGGGTGTTCGGGCTCGACGGCGGATTCGGCGAGCTGGCAGCAGTAAGCGGCAAACAGTGTGCTGCCGTAACTTTTCCTCAGCCCTTCGCGCCAGTCATGGATCACCACTTCGCGCAGTGCGTGCAACTCGCCCTTGCGCGCCGATTGAAAACTGATTTCACCGCCAAAAAAAAGGTCGAGCCTTCCCGCGAAGGGGCTGCCCGGCCTGCGCGCGCCTTTGGCAACGGTCTTGATCAGCCCGTGTGATTCCGTGAACCAGTGAACGATCAGGCTGGTGTCGGTGAGTCGCGTGAGGCGAATGACGATGGCCCGCGTCGGGTGCACGCGTTGAGCATTGGAAATGCGTGCGGGCTTGACGATGCAAAAGCGCGGCGGTTCGGGCTTGTTGGGCGCGGTGATCAAATTGCGTGCTGGCGGATGTTTTGGCGGCGGTTTATCACGGCGGCGTGAGTGTGGACCGTGCGCTGATATTTGAGACTTCGACGCCGCATGCGACGCTGGCGCGCGTGGGTGCTGGCGGTCGTGTGGACGAGCGTGGTTTTTCGAGCGATCGCAATCACAACGCACTTTTGTTTGGGCCGCTGGACGCCTTGCTCGGCGAGGATCGCGAAATCGATCTCGTGCTCGTTGGCAGTGGACCCGGAAGTTACAGCGGCACGCGCGTTGGAATCGCGGCGGCGCAAGGGGTGGCGATCGCGATGGGGTGCCCGGCGGTCGCCGTGCCATCACTGCTTGCCGTGCCGTCGGCCGCATCGGGCAAGCCGGCGCTCGCGATTGGCGATGCGCGTCGCGGCAGTTTTTGGACAGCGCAGGTGGCGGATTTCAAACTTAGGGCCACACCATCGCTGTGTGATGCGGCAGGTTTGCATGAGCGTGTCGCAAACGCGCTCGATGAGGGCATGGTGGTTTTTTCCTGCGAGGAAATCGCACGCTTTCCATTGCCCGAAGAAATTCGTGCAAGGCTTTCGTTCGAGGTGCCATCCGCCACGCGCTTGTGGCAGGCGTGGCAATCAACCGATGAAGCCACGCGCCGCGCATGGTCGGCGGAAATTCCGCAGCCGATTTACATCAAGCCGCCGCACATCACACCGGCGAAACCCCGGAGTTCCACCATTGGGGTTGATTCCCGGTCTTCCACTTGATGTTGCAGCCGCTGCTCGGGTAAGGCCGAGCAGGAGCAGCCTTGCCATCGAGCATCAGGCGCGCGGCGGCGAGCATGTCCGCGCCATCGGCGGTTTGATTCGAGCGCGGTCGCGAGTTGTCAAATTGACCGGTGTAGAAGAGCTGCAGTTTGCTGTCGAAGAGGAAAAAATCCGGCGTGCATGCCGCGCCGTAGGCGAGCGCGACGGCTTGGGATTCATCGACGAGATAGGGGAATTCCCAGCGGTGTTTTTCGGCGAAGGCAGGCATCAATGCCGGGGCATCCTGCGGGTAGTTTGCGGTGTCGTTTGAATTGATTGCGACCGTGTGCACGCCCTCGACGGCCAGTGTGCGGGCGACATCGCCAAGCGCATCGGCGAGGTGGACGACGAAGGGGCAGTGGTTGCAGGCAAACACCACCAGCAGTCCGCGCGGGCCTGCGGCATCTTGCAGTGACACCATGCGGCCATTGGCGGCGGGCAGTGAAAATGCGGGCGCGGCATCGCCGGCGCCCAGACGGAATGTGGAGCGGACTTCGGACATGTCTGAAACCTACCACCTTGAATGACGCGTGAGAAATGCTTTTCCACCTTGGACAGCCACGCGATTCAGGGTCATGTTCTGCGCGCCATGCAGGCCAATCTTTCCGCCGCCGAACTGGCGCGTTATTCGCGTCACCTGCTGATCCCCGACATCGGGGTCGAGGGGCAACTGCGTTTAAAAAATGCCTCCGTGCTTTTGATCGGCACCGGTGCCTTGGGCTCGCCCGCGGCACTATACCTTGCTGCTGCCGGTGTTGGCCGTCTCGGCTTGGTCGATGCCGATGAGGTCGATGTTTCCAACCTCCAGCGCCAGGTGCTGCACGGTGAGTCATGGATCGGAAAACCCAAACTCGAGAGCGCGGCAGCGCGCTTGCGCGAAATCAATCCGCATGTGAAACTCGAACTTCATCGCGTGAGGTTCACTCCCGATAATGCGATGGCCATCGCCGTACGATACGATGTGCTCGTCGATGGTTCCGACAATTTCCCCACGCGCTTTCTCACCAATGATGTCGCGTGCCTTCTCAAGAAGCCCTTGGTGTATGGCGCTATCCATCGCTTTGAGGGTCAGGCAACAATTTTCGCGCCGCATCTTGGCGGGCCTTGCTATCGCTGCATGTTGCCGGAGATGCCCTCACCGGGAAGCGTGCCGTCGTGTGCGGAAGCCGGTGTGCTGGGCGTGTTGCCGGGCATCATTGGTTCGATCCAGGCGATGGAAACGCTCAAGCTGATCCTCGGCATCGGTGAGTTGCCGCTCGGCAAACTCACGGTGTACGACGCGCTCAAATCATCATTTCGCAGCCTGCGCATCAGCCGCGATCCGCAATGCCGTTTGTGCGGCGCGTCGCCAACAATCGACTCCGTAGCAAATGCCGAAACGCTGGCATCGTCGACATGCGCGGCATCTCGGGATGAGGTGCCGGCGATTACGACCGACCGCTTGCGCGAGATATTGAACGGGTCCTTCGATGGGCTCCTCATCGATGTGCGCGAGCCTCACGAGCACGCGGTTTCGCGGATCGATGGCGCGCGCCTGATCCCGCTGCGTGATCTGCCATCGCAGCTCGCGGAGCTGCCACGCGACCGTGAAATCATCGTCCATTGCAAATCCGGCGCCCGCTCGGCCCGTGCGGTGAAATTCTTGCTGGAGAGCGGTTTCTCGCGTGTGACGAATGTGCAAGGTGGGATCGACGCATGGCTTGCCGGCCGGTGAATGGATTTTCCTCGGCCACAAAAAGTGTTGGCGGCTGGCCCAGAGGCATTGAAACTCGGGCCATCAGCGGGATCCGTCCTTTGTGACCAAATTGTCACATGCGATGGTTTTCCGCTTTCTGCCCCAGCCACCTATTGTCAAAAGCAATGCGCAGGATTTTAATCGTTGAAGACGAGCAGGACATCGCCGACCTGATTGGCTTCAACTTGGAGCGCGCAGGCTTCGAGGTGCTAAAAGCCTACGACGGCATCAAGGGCTGCGAGCTGGCCCTTCGCGAGAGGCCGGACCTCATCGTGCTGGATGTCATGTTGCCCGGCCGCGATGGCTATTCGGTGTTTCGGGAAATCCGCCGCGATCCGCGATGTGCGGAAATTCCGGTGATCATTCTCACCGCGCGCGCCCAGACCGAGGATCGCATCCACGGGCTTGAGGCCGGTGCCGACGACTACCTGACCAAGCCGTTCAGCCCGAAGGAACTGATGCTCCGCGTGCAGGCCATCCTCAAGCGAGCTGACCCGGCTCCCGGCTCGGTCGATTTTGAGCACGGGCCCTTCCGCTTTGATAAAAACTCGCTGAAATTTTACCTCTCTAGTGAACCGGTCGAGCTGACCTCCACCGAATTCAAGCTCATGCTTTTCCTGGCCGAACGCGCCGGAAAACCGCAGGAGCGCAATGCCCTTTTGCGCACGGTATGGGGCTATAGCGATGCGGCCTACAGTCGCACGCTTGATACGCACATGAAAAGGTTGCGCCAGAAACTTGGCACTTATGGGGCTTGGGTTCAGACGATTCGCGGCATAGGCTACAGCATCGCCCAGCCCGAAGAATGACCGCGTTCGCCATCACCGCCACACTTGCCGCCCTGATTTTGCTGGTGGCGCTTGTCTCATCCAAGATTCGCCACGCCCGCTTCGCCAAAAAAATGAAATCCCAGGTTCTCGAACTCACCCGGCTCTGCCAAGGTGAAACCGAGCAGGCGCGCGACGAGCGCAATCTGCTGCTCGATGCGCTTGGGGATGCTTTCATTCTCGTGAATTCCGAAGGCGTGATCCGCTTTGCTAATTCCGCTGCTCACCAACTTTTCGGCAACCGCGAACTCAACGGTCGCCACATCCGCGAGGCGTTTCCCGATCCGCGGCTTATCGACTCGATCCTGCCCTGTATCCACACCGGCGAACCGGTGCGCTCGGAGCTTGTTCTCCCTCAACAAAGCTCGCCGCTTGGTGACTCGGAAAACCGTGGCATCAATGCCTGGCGCGTCGATGCCGCCCGCCTTCCCAACACCCTGCGCGGCGGCTCGACCACCCGCGTGATCATCCGCGACCTCACCGCCGAGCATCAGACCGAACAAATCCGCAAAGACTTCGTCGCCAACGCATCGCACGAGCTACGCACACCGCTTGCCATCATCAACGGCTACCTCGAAAACCTGATCGAGGACGACATGGTCAGCGACCGCGACATCGCTCGCCACTACCTCGGCATCATGCGCAAGCACGCCGATCGCATCTCGCGCATCGTCGAGGACATGCTCGTCATTTCACGCCTCGAATCCGGCGAGGCCTCAACGCTCAAGCTCGAGCCGTTCTTCGTTGGCTCCTGTGTGAACGATGTGCTCGAACGCCTCGAATCGGTGATCCGCAACCAAGGCGCCGATGTGCAAAACCTGTTGCTGGCCAAAGGTCCGCTCATTCACGGCGACCGCTTTTACTGGACCCAAGTTTTCTTCAACCTCATCGAAAACGCGCTCAAGCAAAACCCCCATCCGGGCCTGCGCGTCGAAGTCGGCTGCGAGGAAACTGCCGATGCCTACCGCGTGTGGGTGAGCGACAATGGCATCGGCATTCCGAGCGATGACCTGCCCCACATTTTCCGCCGCTTCTATCGCGTCGAGAAACACCATTCGCAGCGCGAGATCAAGGGCACCGGACTCGGGCTCTCGATCGTCAAACGCGCGATCGAAGCTCACGGTGCCACGATTCAGGTCACCTCAACCCCTGGTCAGGAAACGCGCTTCTTGATCGTCATGCCCAAAAAATCCTGAGCCAGCGGGCTTGATTGACGGGGAAAACTCAGCAATTTTGCAGGTCATTTCTTTTTTAAATTTTGGCACGAATTTTGCTTCATATTTGATTTGATTCTGCACATCATGGCGGTGGCGAAAAGCCGTCGGCCATGTCGGAAGTCTCCCTCCACCAGTCGATCTCGCAGAGCCAGGCGCTCGCGCCGCAGATGCGCAAGAGCCTGGAGATTCTGCAGGCCAGCACGCTGGAGCTCACGCAGATCATCACGCAGGCGCTTGAAACCAATCCGGTGCTCGAGGATGCGACCGAGTCGATTTCGCTCGACGCCGAGGGGCCCGATGCGGACGAGGTGGATTCGTTGGATTATCTCAACGAGACCGACGACGACTGGCGTGACAGCCGGATTCTTGAGGGTCGGGTGGCGCAGTGGACCGGTGAGGATGAGGAGAGGCGTCAGCATTTGTACGAATCGATCGTGGCGCCGGTGACCTTGCAGCAGCATTTGCAGCAGCAGCTCGATCTTTCGATGGTTGATCCCAAGGTGCGCGAAGCGGCTCAGGCGATTCTTGGCAATCTCGATGAGCGCGGATTTCTCGATCTGCCCGCTAAGGATTTGGGCATCAGGCTCGGCATCAAGCCCGCCTATCTGAACGCGGCATTGCGCTTGGTGCAGACCTTCGATCCGGCGGGCCTTGGCGCGGCGAACATCACCGAGTCGCTCTTGCTGCAGTTGGAGCGCAAGGGTGGCACGGAAACCATCGAGTACAAGGTCGTGCGAGATCACCTCGAGGACCTTGCGCGCAAGCGTCATCCGCAGATTGCCAAAGCCCTTGGCACCAGCATCGAACGCATCACCGAGGCAGCCTCGCGCATTGGTCGGCTCACACCGAATCCCGGCGGTGACTTCAACCCTTCGGGAAATCCCTACATCCAGCCCGATGTGATCATCGAGCGCGACGAAGATGGAAGTCTTTCGGCCCGACTCACCGGTGAGAATTTACCCGATCTGCGCATCAACGATTTTTACAAGGACATGCTTGGAAAAGATGGGGTCAATGCCAAGGCGCGTCAGTTTCTGCGCGATCAGATCCGCGACGGCCGCAGTTTGATCCGATCGATTTCACTGCGTCAGGAAACCATTCTTGCGATTGCCCACAAGCTCATCGCGCATCAGGCGGATTTCTTCAACCAAGGCCCGCGTCATTTGCGTCCGCTCACGATGAATGAGATTGCCGACGAATTAGGCATGCATGCGACCACCGTCTCGCGCGCGGTCGCCGGCAAGTATTTGCAAACGCCGCAGGGGCTGATGGAAATGCGTTCGTTCTTTGCGACCGGGTATCAGACGCGCGATGGCGAGGAGGTTTCCAACACCGGCGTGCGCGAGGCGATTCAGCAATTGGTCGCGGCGGAAAATCCTGCCAAGCCGCTTTCCGACGAGGCACTCATGAAGGCGCTCGCCAAGCAAGGCATCAAGGTCGCACGCCGCACCGTCGCTAAGTACCGCGAGCAGCTCAACATTTTGCCCTCGCATTTGAGGAAATCGTTCTGAGCGATGTGCCGCGCGGGATTAGTTTGAACCACGAAATACACGAAGAGCACGAAGCATGGAAGTGGGCTGCTATTCAGTCAGCTCGACCCAAACAGGGGATGTTTGGAAATGACCACTGATTTCAATCCTGCTCGACTTTGCGCGCCCATCACGCCTCAGCAGCGTTGGCATTTTCCGCTTTGTTTTTTCTCAAGCGGCGCACGGGCAGGTGCTGCGGCAGCAATGCTGAAAACGCATGCACGAGCGGGTAGGAGAGCAGAGCGACGAGCACGCCGGAGACCATCGTGCCGAGCAAGAAACTTGCGGCGTTGAACATGCCGACCTTGGGTACATGGAATTGCACCTGTGCGAGGAAATGCGGCATCGGTACGCTGAGTGAATCGCGCAGCCAATTGCCAAGGAAGCATTGCCCGAACAAAATTGCCGGAGTGGTGATCGGGTTGCTGATCCAGCAGGCGGCAAATGCGAAAGGGACATTGGCGCGGAAACGCATCGCCAACAGCGTCGCGGCGATGGATTGGAAAGGCATCGGCATCAGCGAGAAAAACATGCCGATGGCGAGGCCCGCGGCGACGGTGTCGCGGCAGGGGATCCACAAGCGCCGATCGGCCACAGGCCGTGACAGGGTGCGCCACCATACGCGGTCCCGCAGGCGCGGATGCCGGATGGTCCGCAGCGAGCTTCGCACGAGTTTCAAATAGCTCTTTTTCATGGTCCGCACCGCAAGTTCGGCTGGGGGTGGGGGACATTCAATCGCAAAACCCTTGATGCCTGACCGCCGCCGCCGCAGAGTGAGCGCGAAATCATGCAAGCTTGGCAAGCCCTCATCCTCGGAATCATCGAAGGCATCACCGAATACCTTCCCATCAGTTCGACCGGTCACTTGCTCGTTGCGCAGCAACTCATGGGCATCGGCTCGACATCGGCGCAGGACAAGATTGCAGCCGACGCTTTCGCCATTTGCATCCAAGGCGGCGCGATCCTTGCCGTGCTCGGGCTCTATCGCGAGCGGGTGCTGGGTGTGATCCGCGGCATGCTCGGATGCGACGCCGAAGGCTTGCGGCTTGGCTTGGCATTGATCGCCGGATTTATTCCCGCGGCGGTATTTGGTCTCATCTTTGACGATTGGATCGAATCGAAACTTTTCGGCATGTGGCCGGTCATCTTCGCATGGATCGTCGGCGGCGTGCTAATCCTTGCCGCGGTGTGGTGGCGCAAAAAAAATCCGGCCCAGTCCGGCGGACGCGACCTGCGCGAGCTGACATGGAAGCTGGCATTGATCATTGGCTTGCTGCAATGCGTCGCGATGTGGCCGGGCACGAGTCGCAGTCTCATGACGATTGTCGGCGGTCTGATGGTTGGCCTTTCGGTCGCCGCGGCGGTGGAGTTTTCATTTTTGCTCGGCGTGCTCACGCTGACCGCGGCGACGGCCAAGAAGGCCGTGTGGCCGGTGCATGGGATTGATCCGTCCTACGATGTCTGGTTCGGCGGCGCGAAGCTGATGTGGCAGACCTATGGCGCGATGCCGATCATCGTCGGAGTTGCAGCCGCCACCATCTCGGCTGCGGTTGCGGTGAAGTGGTTGGTAAACTATTTGCAAAGCCACGGGCTTTCGCTCTTTGCGTGGTATCGCATCGCGATCGGTCTCGCGATGGCGGGCGTCGTCGCCCTCGGGTGGATCGAGGCCTGAGCAAATTTTGCGTTCTAACAGAAGCGCACCATGTCCTTGATGAACTGGCCCCAGAGGAAAATCAGGCCGCGCTTTGAGTAGTGGAAATGGCCATCGTCGGTGAGGCGGATGATCCCGCAGGCGAGGTTGTGTTCGACCTGCCTGCGCATTTCCTCTTCGAGGGATTCTTCGATGCGTTCGGGGTCGGGGATCCTCAGTTCTTTGAGCGGCACATTTTTTGCGCCGAGGTAGCCGCGGTGATCGCGCAGGATTTCATGAAAGCAATTTTTGCCGCAGGCCACATGGTTCCAGCGGACTTCCGGCGGGCAGCGCAGGGTTGGTGCGAAGGGGAAATTGGTCGTGCGCCAGATGCGCCCTTGGCTGTCGTGCGAGGTGATCGAAACAAACGCGAACACCACATCGCTCTGCTCGCAAAGGCACACGGACGAGACCGCGCGTTCTTCGGGGTGCCAGAACAGACGGAAGAACTGCCGCATGCCGTCCCACTCCCAACCGCAATCGGAAACATGCTCGAAGCCCGCCTCCTCCATCGCCGCCGTGGCTTCAACGGCATTGGGGAAATAGGCGGGATTTGGGATCGGTTTTTGACTCAAATGGTTTTCCACCGGCAGCCGCAGGCGGCGGATCCGGGTGAGTAGTTCGACCCACGGCAAGAACAACCACAGCGATGCTCCCGCCAGACCACCGAGCAAGCTGCCTGTGAGGTAAAACATCAGCAGGAAACTCGCGGTGATGAAAACCAAGGCACCCAATTTCCGCATCATGCGGCGGCGTGAGGCACGCAAGGCCACCGCCAACATCAGCATTCCCAAAACCATCAAAGTTGCGCGCATCGATCACGGAGTTTCCAAGCGGATGGGGTGAAAAAACGCCCCCCACACGAGTTCCACGATTGCTGCCCGCACGCAAGCGCTTGTTGCCTCACAGCGGGTATTTGCCGCAATTTCAGCCAATTTGCAGCGGATTGACCTCAATCACGCCTTGCCACGCGCCCCAAAACGAGGCATAGCCCCGCGTCCTACCGCAAGGCCACCCCATTCCATGTCCCTCAATATCCGCAACCTCGCCATCATTGCCCACGTTGACCACGGCAAGACCACCCTCGTCGACCAACTCCTTCAGGCCGGCGGCACTTACCGTGAAAACCAGGCCGTCACCGAACGCGCCATGGACTCGATGGACCTCGAGCGCGAAAAGGGCATCACCATCAAAGCCAAGAACACCTCGGTCCACTGGGAAGGTCACACGGTCAACATCGTCGATACCCCGGGTCACGCCGACTTCGGTGCCGAGGTCGAGCGCGTGATGAAGATGGTCGACGGCGTGCTGCTGGTCGTCGATGCTTTTGGCGGACCACAAGCACAGACGCGTTTCGTGTTGCGCAAGGCGCTGGCGGAGGGTCTCAAGCCGATCGTCGTGATCAACAAGATCGACCGCCCGCTCGCCGATCCGCTCAAGGTCCGCGACCAAGTGCTGGAGCTTTTCCTCGACCTCGACGCGACCGAAGACCAATTCAACGCGCCCTTCGTTTATGGTTCCGCGCGCGACGGTTATTTCATGGATCATCCCGAGGATGAGAAAAAGGACTGCATTCCGTTGCTCAAGAAAATCGTCGAGTTCATTCCCGAGCCACAGGCTGATCCATCCGCGCCGTTCTCGATGCTCGTTTCCAACATCGAGTGGGATGATTATGTCGGCCGTGTCGCGGTCGGCAAGGTACTCGGTGGCAGCGTGAAAAAGGGCGACACGATTTGGCTGCTGCGCAAGGACGGCACCAAGCAGCAATCGAAGGTGATGAAAACCTTCAGCTACTCGGGACTTGCGACGCATGACTCGGAAGGTGGTACCGCAGGTGGCATCGTCGGCGTGGCAGCCGGCATCGAGAGTGTCGACATCGGTGAAACGCTCGCCGGATCGCCGGATGTGCAGGCGCTGCCATTTGTTGAGATCGACCCGCCGACCGTGCAGATGCAATTTTCGATCAACGACGGACCGCTTGCCGGCAAGGAAGGCAAGCATGTCACTTCGCGTGCGATCCGTGAGCGCCTGATGCGCGAGTTGAAAACCAACATTTCCATCCAGGTCGAGGACACCGATCTCTCGGGTGTGTTCAATGTTTCCGCGCGTGGTGCGATGCAGATCGCGGTGCTCGTCGAACAAATGCGCCGCGAGGGATTCGAGGTCTGCGTTTCAAGGCCGATGGTGATCTACCG
>Ga0208595_1000138_pt1 | contig 27505 bp, 23 predicted proteins | sample LakMenEpi28Jun11_FD_150742 | JGI IMG/M metagenome (GOLD analysis project Ga0208595, IMG submission 150742) | Freshwater microbial communities from Lake Mendota, WI - 28JUN2011 deep hole epilimnion (SPAdes) | ecosystem: Environmental > Aquatic > Freshwater > Lake > Epilimnion/Euphotic zone ...
ACGCACAACTGTCGTCAAGCGGCTGAACGCATAGCTAAAAGCTATTTAAAATGAAAGACCAATTTTACCAATACATACAAACCCTACAAGATCAAATCTGTAAAGGCTTAGAAGACATCGACGGTAAAGTCAAATTTCGTGAAGATATTTGGGACAGATCCGAAGGCGGCGGAGGAAGAACACGCGTAATTGAAAACGGAGCTGTTTTTGAAAAAGGTGGCGTAAACATATCAGCGGTTCACGGAAAACTGCCTGATTCGATGCAAAAATTATTCAACGTAGGTGAAGCCGATTTTTTTGCTTGCGGATTGAGTTTAGTGATTCATCCGAAAAATCCAATGGCGCCAACCGTTCATGCAAATTGGCGGTATTTCGAAATGTACGATACTTCGACAAAGCTCAGTACAGGTTCACGGAAAGTAATCAATAGTTGGTTTGGTGGCGGACAAGATTTAACACCCTATTATTTGTTTGAAGAAGATGCGATTCATTTTCATCAAACGTGTAAAACCGCTTGTGACAAACATGATTCAGCGTTTTATCCGAAATACAAAAAACAATGTGACGACTATTTTTGGAACGCACATAGAAATGAAGCGCGTGGAATTGGAGGTTTATTCTTCGATTATTTGAAAGCAACCGAAGCACAATCAATGGAAGATTGGTACAAATTTGTTACTGAAGTTGGGAATTCATTCCTTGACGCCTATATACCAATTGTAGAAAGAAGAAAAGACTTGCCTTATACAGCTGAGCAAAGAACTTGGCAAGAAATTCGCCGTGGTCGTTATGTGGAATTTAATTTGGTTCACGACAAAGGCACATTATTTGGCTTAAAAACCAACGGGAGAATCGAAAGTATTTTGATGAGTTTGCCTCCCCACGTGCAATGGCATTATGACCATCATCCTGCGGAAGGTAGCGAAGAAGAAAAAGTAGTAAAAGTATTAGAAAAACCAGTAGATTGGCTTTAAGCTGCCAGCCATTAGCGGTTAGCAAAATTAATATAACAAGATAAGCCGAAAGCTATTTGCTAATGGCCGAAAGCTTAAAAAAATGAGAGATTATAAAAAATATTTAGTTTGGGAAAAATCACATCAGTTAACGCTTGATATTTATCGAAACACCAGTTCGTTCCCAATAGAAGAACAATTCGGATTAATTAGTCAGATGAAAAGATCTTCAAGTTCTGTTCCGACGAACATTGCAGAAGGATGTGGGAGAAATTCGGATAAAGATTTTTGTAGATTTTTATATATTGCATTTGGTTCAGCTAATGAATTAGAATATCAAATATTATTGAGTATTGATTTAAAATTTATTGAGCTTGAAAATGGTAAAAAACTTCTTTTTCAAGTTGAAGAAATAAAAAAAATGTTAAACGGATTAATAACAAAGTTAAATAAAGCTAACAGCTAACAGCTGAATGCTATAAAGCTAAAAGATATGTTTCCATTACAAAGAGGACGTCGTTTAAGAATTAACGAATCCATTAGAAGTTTGGTTCGCGAAACCACATTAAGTCCAAGCGATTTTATGTTTCCGATGTTTATTGCAGAAGGAGAAAATGTGCAAGTCGAAATTCCATCGATGCCAGGAATTTTTCGTCGTTCGATAGATTTAACGGTGAAAGAAGTTAAAGAATTATTCGATTTAGGGATTCGTGCCGTGAATATCTATGTGAAGGTTAGCGAAGATTTAAAAGACAATTCAGGCAAAGAAGCGTGGAACCCAAACGGTTTGATGCAACAAGCTATTCGTGCTATCAAGGCGGCTTGTCCTGATATGGTTGTGATGCCTGATGTTGCGTTGGACCCGTATTCAATTTATGGTCACGACGGAATTATTGAAAACGGCGATGTGGCAAATGACGCTACTAACGAAGCCTTAGTAAAAATGGCGGTTTCTCACGCTCAAGCTGGAGCCGATTTTGTTGCGCCAAGCGATATGATGGACGGACGAGTTTTGCGTTTGCGTCAAGGTTTAGATGCTGCAGGATTTGAAAATGTAGGCATTATGAGTTATTCGGCGAAATATGCTTCGGCATTTTATGGTCCTTTTAGAGATGCATTGGACAGTGCGCCAAGAGAAGCCGATGTCGAAGTACCAAAGGACAAAAAAACCTACCAAATGGATTATGCGAATCGTATCGAAGCCATCAAAGAAGCCCTTTGGGATGTAGAAGAAGGTGCTGATATGGTGATGGTAAAACCAGGAATTGCTTATTTGGACATTGTTCGCGAAGTAAAAAACTCGGTAAATGTTCCTGTAACTGTTTTTCACGTTTCGGGCGAATATGCGATGATTAAAGCTGCAGCTGAAAGAGGTTGGCTCGACCACGACAAAATTATGATGGAACAATTGATGTGCATCAAACGTGCCGGCGCTAGTTTAATTTCAACTTATTTTGCGAAAGAAGCAGCGATTTTATTAAATAAACAATAAATTAATTATGAAAGTGTATTTGAAATTTCTGTTGATAGTATCAATAGTTTTCAGTTTTATTAGTTGTGGTAAAAAAACAGAAACTGAGACAATGGAAAATCCTTTTGTATCAACTGAAACCGAAACTTCTGTGCTTACACCTGAAGCATTAGGAAAAGAAATTTTTGAAGGAAAAGGAATGTGTGCTACTTGTCATAAATCAGATGTTGCAACTTCAGGACCAAGTATTATAGACATTTCTAAAATATATACTGATAAAAAAGCAAGTATTTCGTTATTCTTACAAGGTGAAACGGATCCTATTGTTGATCCTTCGCAATTTGAAATTATGAAAGCCAATCTCGAAATCACAAAAACCATGACGAATGAAGAAGTGCAAGCTTTAGAAGCGTACATGTTAAGTATCAAATAAAAAAAGCTCAAAACTATGTTTTGAGCTTTTGTGCGGGTAAAAGGACTCGAACCTTCACACCTTGCGGCACCAGATCCTAAGTCTGGCGTGTCTACCAATTTCACCATACCCGCGATAATTGGAGTGCAAATATATAAACTAAGTTTTCTTTTAGCAAATTAATTTCTTCTTTTTATTTTTTATACATTTCTGTAAAATATTTATAAAATAACGGAATAGTTTCAATTCCTTTCATATAATTGAAAATACCATAATGTTCATTTGGCGAGTGAATGGCATCGCTATCCAAACCAAATCCCATTAAAATCGTTTTGCTTTTCAATTCTTTTTCAAACAAAGCGACAATTGGAATACTTCCGCCTGAACGAACAGGAATAGCCGAAACACCAAACGATTCTGTATAGGCTTTATTCGCTGCTTGGTAGCCAATACTGTCAATTGGAGTTACATAGCCTTGTCCGCCATGATGAGGTGTTACCTTAACTGTAACGGCACTTGGCGCTATACTTTCAAAGTGTTTTTTAAATAATTCTGTTATGTTTTCCCAATCTTGATTTGGAACCAATCGCATTGAAATTTTAGCAAAAGCTTTACTTGCAATTACGGTTTTTGCACCTTCACCTGTATAACCACCCCAAATTCCGTTTACATCTAAAGTTGGACGAATAGAATTTCTCTCGTTAGTTGTATAACCAGATTCACCGTAGGTATCTGCAATATTTAATGCTTTTTTGTAATCCTCTTCAGAATACGGTCTTTTTGCCATTTCGGCTCTTTCTTCTAATGACAATTCTTCCACGCCATCGTAAAAACCAGGTATGGTAATATGATTGTTTTCATCGTGTAACGAAGCAATCATTTTGGTTAAAATATTTATAGGATTAGCAACAGCTCCACCATATAAACCAGAATGTAAATCTCTATTAGGACCCGTTACTTCTACTTCCACATAGCTTAAGCCACGTAAACCAGTTGTAATTGAAGGTTGTGTGTTTGAAATCATTCCAGTATCTGAAATTAAAATCACATCACAAGCTAATTTTTCTTGATTGCGTTCTACGAACCAACTTAAACTTTTAGAACCTACTTCTTCTTCGCCTTCAATCATAAATTTTACATTACAAGGCAAGTTATTATTAGCAATCATGTATTCAAAAGCTTTCACGTGCATATACATCTGACCTTTGTCGTCACAAGCACCACGTGCAAAAATTGCGCCTTCCGGATGAATTTCTGTAGTTTTAATTACGGGTTCAAATGGAGGAGAAGTCCATAATTCAATTGGGTCTGCGGGTTGGACATCATAATGGCCATAAACTAAAACAGTAGGAAGATTTGGATCAATTATTTTATGTCCGTAAACGATTGGATAGCCTGGCGTCTCGCACATTTCAACTACATCACAACCTGCTTTTTCCAAACTAGATTTTACAGCTTCTGCAGTATTAATTACATCTTGAGCATACGCACTGTCTGCACTAACAGAAGGCATTTTTAGTAATTCAATTAATTCTTTAATAAATCGTTCTTTGTTTTCCTGAACGTATTGTTTTATGTTTTCCATGATTGTTTTTTATAAAGTTCAAATATACGAAATCAATATCAATGTTAAAAATCAAGTTCAAAGTTCAATATTAATTTCAAATTAGTTTAGAACACAGATTAGAGAAATTTTTAAGATTTCTAAAATTTATCTAATCTGTGTTCTAAAAAATCCATTAAAACACTGATTTAAAAATAATTAAACATAAAACATTGAAATTTAATAATTATTATTATCTTTGCACCCTTAATTAACCGAGGTCGAGTACCTCAAATTTAATCACAAGATTATGCCAGTAAGAATTAGATTACAAAGACATGGTAAAAAAGGGAAACCTTTTTTCTGGATCGTAGCGGCAGATGCCCGCTCAAAAAGAGATGGTAAATTCCTTGAAAAAATAGGAACATACAATCCAAACACTAACCCTGCAACTATCGATTTAAATGTTGATAGTGCTGTTCAATGGTTACACAATGGTGCCCAACCAACTGACACGGCTAAAGCAATTTTATCTTATAAAGGAGCTTTGTTGAAACATCATTTAGATGGTGGTGTTAGAAAAGGTGCTTTAACACAAGAACAAGCAGATGCTAAATTAGCAACTTGGTTAGATGCAAAAGCTGGAAAAGTAGATGCTAAAAAAGACGGTTTAAGCAAAGCGCAAGCGGATGCTAAAGCTAAAGCTTTTAAAGCAGAACAAGCAGCAAATGAAAAACGTATCGCTGCGATTGCTGATGCTGCGAAAGCAGAAGAAGTAGTTGAGGCTGCTGCTGAAGTAACTGAAGAGGTTGCAGAAGAAGTAGTTGAAGCTGCTGCTGAGGTAACTGAAGAAGTTGCTGTTGAAGAAGTAGTTGAAGCTGCTGCTGAAGTAACTGAAGAAGTTGCTGTTGAAGAAGTAGTTGAAGCTGTTGCAGAAGAAACTACAGAAGCTCCTGCTGCTGAAGAAAACAACGAAGAAAAAGAAGCTTAATATATACTGCGATAATGCGTAAAGACGAATGTTTCTATTTAGGCAAAATCGCTAAAAAATTTAGTTTCAAAGGGGAAGTTCTTATCTTTTTAGATACAGACGAACCTGAACTTTATCAAAATTTGGAATCAGTTTTTATTGAATACAATAAAAATCTGGTTCCATTTTTTATTGATAAATCATCCATTCATAGAGATAAATTTTTACGCGTTAAATTTGAAGATGTTGACACAGAATTAGACGCTGACAATATGAAAAATTTAGAAGTGTATTTACCTCTAACGATGTTGCCAAAACTAGAAGGCACTAAGTTTTATTTTCACGAAATTATAGGTTTTAAAGTTACAGATCAACGCTTAGGCGACATTGGTACTGTTCACGCCATTTTGGATAATGCCGCACAACCTATTTTTGAAATTTTCAAAGGACAAAAACAAGTTTTAGTTCCTATGATTGACTCTTTTATTATTGAAGTCAATAGAAAAGAAAAAGAATTGGTTTTAAACACACCTATTGGTTTAGTGGATTTGTATTTGGAGTAAAATTCCAATATAAAAATTCCAAATTCCAACAATTTTGAAATTCCAATAATAAAATTCCAAATTCCAACTTTAAATAATTTCCAAATTTCAAATTCTTATTTTATGAGTAAGCCTTACGATTTAGAAGAGAGAACTTTTTTATTTGCAAAAGATTGTAGAGTTTATATTCAAAAACTTCCAAAAACCATTTCGAATATTGAAGACGGAAAACAATTAGTTCGATCATCCGGTTCTGTAGGCGCTAATTATATTGAAGCAAATGAAAAACTTGGAGATAAAGATTTTTTATTTAGAGTAAAAATAGCAAGAAAAGAGGCAAAAGAATCAAAATACTGGTTGATGTTATTAAATGAAATGAATGCTGAATTAAGACAAATTTCTCAAGAATTAATTATCGAAGCTGACGCTTTGCGTAAAATATTATCAACAATAATAACAAAATCTAAAACTTAATTTAAATTTTAGTTTTAAAGGTTTAATATCAATAATTTTTTTGGAATTTCACTACGCCACTTTTGGAATTTGGAATTTAAAATATTGGAATTTATTAAAAAATATTGGAATTTTATTTATGATTTTCAAATTCAAACAATTTTCAGTTCAACAAGAAAAATCTGCCATGAAAGTGGGTACAGATGGTGTTTTATTAGGTGCTTGGACGCCGCTAATTAACAATCCATATAACATACTTGATATTGGAGCTGGAACAGGAATAATTTCCCTAATGTTAGCTCAAAGAAGTTTCTCAGAGCAAATTGATGCTATTGAAATTGAAGAAAATGCTTACGAAGAATGTGTAGATAATTTTGAAAATTCACCTTGGGCAGACCGATTGTATTGCTACCATGCTGGGTTAGATGAATTTGTAGCCGAAATCGAAGAAATAGAGGAACAATACGACATCATTGTTTCCAATCCGCCCTTTTATTCTGAAGATTATAAAACAGATAACGCATCACGAGATTTAGCTCGTTTTACAGATGCATTACCTTTTGATGAATTAATAGAAGCCGCGTATTTATTATTGTCAGAAAATGGGATATTTTCTGTGATTATTCCTTATTCTGCAGAAGAAAATTTTATCGCTTTAGCGAAACAATCTTTATTATTTCCTTTAAAGATTACTCGAGTAAAAGGAACCCCAACTTCTGAAATTAAAAGAAGTTTATTGGCATTTACTCGTTTAGAACAAATTCCAGCTATTGATGAATTAGTTATAGAAACGGCACGTCATCAATACACTACAGAATATATTGAACTTACCAAATATTTTTATTTGAAAATGTAAGTTTATTCTTTTTCAAATTCCAGAATTTCCTCTAATTGATTTTTTACAACATTGAATTTTTTGCCATAATTTTTATATATTGAATTTGTGCCAATTGCAATAAATAAAAAAATTACAATTAAAACTCCAAGGAAAATCAGTAAAGAATAACTATCTTCAAAAACATCTATATTTTTAACATATTTTATATATAAAGGCGAAATCGCTGTAACCCAAAAAAAAGTTATAATATAATCGCTTTTTTTGGCTTCATAAATCTTATTTTCATACTGTAAAACAGTTTTTAAATAATCTTTTACAGGAGTTTTATAATAATCTATATTTTCAATCATTTTATTATTTTTATAATGACCCCAAAAACAATAAACCATTAAAATTCCCGAAATGAACAATGGAACACAATAATAAGTTGTTAAAAATATAAATCCAACAACAAAAGATATAATGGCATATAGCAATGCAAGAAAAGTTCCAATTTTTTGAAAGTTAAGAATTTTATTGATTGAACTTGAAGTAGTTTCCAAGGTCAATTTTTTTAAAACTAAATAATTGATTTCGGTGTTTTTTTCTCGACTATCAATCGTTTCCTGCCAAGCTTTTTTTAAATTATCTATTTCCATTTTTATTTTTTTTAAAATATTCTTTCAGTTGAATTTTTAATCTGTTAATTTTTGTACTAATGTTAGTTTCAGAAATTCCTAAAATCAAACCAATTTCTGCATAAGACTTTTCTTGTAGATACAAAATCATAAGTGCTTTATTAATGTCATTTAATTGAAATATAAATTCATTTAGCACTCTTAAGTCATCATCAATTACTAAAGGCGTCTCATCCTGCAAATGTGTTTCAATAAATAAATTAACGTTAATAAATTTATCTTTTCGTCTTTTTTGTTTTTTATAAAACCCTATCGAAACATTCAATGCAATTCTATAAATAAAAGTACTCCAAGCAAACTCATCATTGTATTTTTTATAGGAAAGCCATATTTGAATTAAAATTTCTTGTTCTAAATCTTTTTTGTCATCCGCATCTTTACAATAATAATTGACAATACGAAAAATTATCCCTTTGTTCTTATTTAAAATTTCCTCAAATGTTTCCAAAATGCTCTTTTTACTTTATTACATTATTATAACAAACCTATAAATTATCACATTTAAAATGCCTTATTTTAAAAAAATTATTATTTTCTTAGAGTTATGTCTGATAATTGAAATCCAATTTCTATATAATAGATATAAAATTAACAGAATAATTTTATTTGAAAATGTAAGTTTTAACTTTTGTTTTCTAATAAATCTAACAATTCAATTTACTTTTGTTAAAAAATAATTACTTTTGTCATTCAAATCGATTTATAAAAAAATTCTTATATGAAACCAGATTTATTTCAATCACCAGATTATTATTTGTTAGACGATTTATTATCGGAAGAACATAAATTAGTACGTGATGCAGCAAGAGCTTGGGTAAAAAAAGAAGTTTCTCCAATTATTGAAGACTTTGCCCAACGTGCTGAATTTCCAAAACAAATTGTAAAAGGATTAGGTGAGATTGGGGGTTTTGGACCATACATTCCAGTGGAATATGGTGGAGCGGGATTAGATCAAATTTCATATGGTTTAATTATGCAAGAAATTGAAAGAGGCGATTCTGGTGTGCGATCTACTTCTTCTGTACAATCTTCATTGGTAATGTACCCAATTTGGAAATACGGAAACGAAGCACAACGTATGAAATATTTACCAAAATTAGCTACAGGAGAATTTATTGGTTGTTTTGGTTTAACAGAACCTGATCACGGTTCAAATCCAGGTGGGATGACATCGAATTTTAAAGATATGGGCGACCATTATCTTTTAAATGGTGCTAAAATGTGGATTTCAAATGCGCCTTTTGCTGATATTGCAGTAGTTTGGGCAAAAAACGAAGAAGGCAGAATTCACGGATTAATTGTAGAAAGAGGGATGGAAGGGTTTACCACTCCAGAAACACATAATAAATGGTCGTTACGTGCTTCGGCAACTGGCGAACTTATTTTTGATAACGTAAAAGTGCCAAAAGAAAATTTATTACCAAATAAATCAGGGCTTGGTGCGCCGCTGGGATGTTTAGATTCGGCACGTTACGGAATTGCTTGGGGCGCTATTGGTGCAGCAATGGATTGTTACGATACAGCTTTGCGTTATTCTAAAGAACGTATTCAATTTGATAAACCTATTGGCGCGACACAATTACAACAAAAGAAATTGGCAGAAATGATTACAGAAATCACAAAAGCACAATTATTAACTTGGCGATTAGGCGTTTTAAGAAATGAAGGAAGAGCAACAACTGCTCAAATTTCTATGGCGAAAAGAAACAACGTGGATATGGCTTTAACGATTGCTCGTGATGCACGTCAAATGTTAGGAGGAATGGGAATTACTGGAGAATATTCTATTATGCGTCATATGATGAATTTAGAGTCGGTTGTAACATATGAAGGTACACACGACATACATTTATTGATTACAGGAATGGATGTTACTGGTTTTCCTGCTTTCAAATAATTACATTAATAGATTAAACAATAAATAAAATTGATATAAAATGCTTCTCTATCTGGAGAAGCATTTTTACTTTTGTATCCGAAAGAATTACACTTAAAATTTTAACATTTTTAAAATGAATACAAATTCGATAAAAAACGAAATTGAACCTTTAAGACAAGAGTTGTTAAATCATCCTTTGTATGCTAAAATTCATACTATTGAGGATTTACATGTTTTTTTAACACATCATGTGTATGCGGTTTGGGATTTTATGTCGTTGTTAAAAGGGTTACAAATTCATCTAACTTCGGTGTCTATACCTTGGACGGCTTCACCAAATCCAGAATTACGTTATTTAATTAATGAAATTGTAGTTGCAGAAGAATCAGATTTGGCATTAGACGGTTCACGGCAAAGTCATTTTGAAATGTATTTAGATGCTATGAAAGAATGCGGCGCTACTACTCAACCCGTTTTAGATTTTTTAGAACAAGTAGCTATTACCAAAAACGTTTTTGTAGCTATTAAAAATTCGCATTTACCTACAGAAGTTAAAGACTTTTTATACTTTTCATTTACTGTAATTGAAACAGGGCAACCACATAAAATAGCTTCTGCTTTTACATTTGGTCGCGAAGATTTAATTCCAAATATGTTTACTGAAATAGTTAAAAGTTTCCAGAAAAACTTCCCAGAAACAAATGTATCTAAATTGATTTATTACTTTGAAAGACACATTGAGTTGGACGCTGATGAACACGGCCCAATGGCAATGAAAATGATTGATTACTTATGCGGTGATGACATCAAAAAATGGCAAGAAGTAACACAAGTAGCACAAGAATCACTTCAAAAAAGAATAGGGTTGTGGAATGCTATTGAACGTTTAGTTGTTCCTGAATTGGTTTAATTTATAGAATTAAAAAAGGTGTCTAAATTTAGACACCTTTTTATTTATACACTTATTTCTTATTCTTTTATTAATTTCTTGCTAATTGAAATCGCATCTGAATTGGTAATTTTTACAATGTAAATTCCTTTAGCTAAGTTAGAAATATTTATTTCTTTGTTTGCCAAACAATTATTTTCAGTTTGAATTAGTTGGCCTGTTAAAGAAAAAATTTCTACTTTTTTAGCATCTACTGAAATTTGAAAAGCATTCATGGTAGGATTTGGATATAGTTCTACTTTAGAAATTGCTTCAAAACTATCATTAGCTAATGCTGCAGAAACTTGATTTCCAAAAATTCGGTATTCTCCTGGACCTAATGTAATTTGCATATTTGTTGCAGTTACATTTGTAGTTGTGTTATCCATTAAATTATACCATGTTCCAGTATATGGAAAATCTGCAGTAATACTTTGTGCTGCTACGGAATAGTTAGCTAAAATAACTACGTTTTTTAATTGCGAAGCAGGTAAGGCATTGTCATAGATATAAATTCTTTGTTTGATGTTGCTCCCATTTATACTAATAGCATAATCACCGTTAAAAACAGGATCATTTTTTTTCATTTTTATGAATTTAGCATAATCGGAATAAATGGTGTTTCTTGGTGAAGTGGTTAGCCAGTTTTCCACCCATTGTGGCTGTTGTTTTGTTGCTAATTTGCAATCGCCTGGTGTTGAATCAGATTCACTATTTACAGTACCATTTGTACAAGCATATATAGAATCGTCCATTCCTAATTCTTGAAAATGCCAAATCATTTTTGGCCCAGGAATTAATAAGCTAGTGGCGCCTATAGTTGCCATTCTGTTTAAGGTATTGTTTAAATTTCCACCAACAGGTGCTGTTCCTGCACTATTTCCATAAGTAAATGCTTGGTACATTAATCGGTCTTTATCATGACTTTCTGAATACCCAATTAAACGTTTTCCAGTAAATCCTCTACTTACGTGTCCCATTCTTGTAATGTCACCATTTGTAGAATATCCTAAAGCAAGTTGTTTATAAGGCTCGTATAATTCGCCCCACATCATAATTCCTTTACCTTCAGATAACCTGTAATTAGCCCATTGTTGTTCTTCAGAATCAGAACCTAAATGTTCAAAAATATTATAAAAATTCCCATCTAAATTCCAAGTGTAATCTGCGTAATCTTTAAGTATTGCTACTCTATCCGCTTGATAGTTATTAGTACAATTTTGATCACTAGCTGTACAATTTTGTGTAAATCCTTTGGTTAAATCCCAACGAAAACCATCTATTTTAAATTCGGTTATCCAATGTTTAATGGTTTTTTTAACATATTCTTTTGTGTAATTTGAAGCATGATTAAAATCTTCACCTACACTATAACTATGTTTTGCTACGGTATTAAAGTAGGGATTTTCTGATGTTGGACTTCCCCAACCGTCTCCATCAGGATCATTCATCCACATTCTTACCATTGGGTTTCTTCCGAAGGCATGGTTAAAGGCAATATCTAATATTACAGCTATACCGTTTTGATGACATAAATCTACAAATTCTTTAAATTTATTTTTTGTCCCATAAAATTTATCTAATGCCATGTGATAGGCGGTGTTATAACCCCAACTTTCGTTTCCTTCAAATTCCATAACAGGCATTAATTCGATGGCGTTAATTCCTAAGTTTTTGAAATAATCGATTTTATCAATTAAGTCTTGATAATTTCTATCCGAATCAAAATCTCTTACAAGAACTTCATAGATAACTAATTTGTCTTTATTTGGTTTTGTAAAACTTGTATTTTGCCAAATATATGGACTTTGTCCTGTCTGCAAAACAGTTATTTCTCTATCTTGACCAATTGGATAAGCAGGGATATTAGGATAACTTCCAGATGGAATATATGGATCATCATATGAAGATAGGACCAAAGTGGAACATGGATCTGCTATTTTTACCATACTAGGTGAATTTGCAATTGGTGTTGTATCCACTACCCAATATTGATATAAATATTCTGTTCCTGAAGTTAAGTTATTTAATTCTAACCAAAATTTCCCATTAGTTGGATCTTTTTTCATGGCATAACTTGATGTAGGTTGCCAGTTATTAAAGGAGCCAGCTACATATACATAATCTTTTCCTGGTGCTTCTAAAACTAAAGTGGCTTTTGTAGCGTCCGTAGAATTATAATTTATTCCTATTTCTAAACCATTTGGTAAGGCTTGTGAAAGAATTCCAGGATTAATAATAGCACTAAATCTTTTATTATAAGTTGTGCCGTTTTGTGTTATTTGTAATTCATAATTTTTATTAGAAGTAATATTTACATCCGTATAGGAATAAGTTGCCCCTATTGAAGTATTTATATTAGTTCCGTTAGCAAATAAATTATAAGTGGCATTTCCATTTGTGTTATTGGCTGTAATTAGTAAGTTTTGCCCAGAATTTAATAATGTAGTGCTGTTTTCGTTGGGTGCGGTTAAGTTGGCTTGATAAGCGCCTACATTTAATTGCAAATCTACAGTTTGTTGCGCTCCTGTATCGCTTCTAAAAACAATATTGACTTTAGATATAGCTCCAGTAGTTACTGAGTAAAAGTTTTGTAACGTCGGATTTAAATTTAATTTATAAATATTCCCTGAGACTAATGTTAAAGCGGGTTGAACGGCATTATTTCCCCAGGTTCCAATTACATTTTGCCAGGCGTTTCCGTTTAAAGTTACTCCAGTATGCGCATAAATTGTGCCCGTATAAGAAGCTAAACCCGTACCCGTTTTATCGAAAAGAATTGTACCTGCCTGATTGGCTTCTGGAGTCACACCTCCTTGCCAAGAAACTTGTGAAAAAGAACTACAACTAATAAGCAGCAGTAAAAAAGAATAGACTTTTCTCATAAAATTAGGGAAAAAAAGGGCTGTAAACAGCCCTTAATTAATTTTTGTTTTTTATTATTGTATTGAATATGTGTATGCTCTTGGGTTGCTTAAGTCTAAACTTACAAAGTAAGTTCCAGCAGCTGCAACTGATAAGTTTGGTCCGTCATAATTCATAGAACCATCTTGGTCGCTATCACCACCTAAATTAATTGTCCATGCATTATTAGCTCTGAATTTAAATTCACCTGCTGTTAAAGTTACGGTACCTTCCCATTTTTTTGTAGTTGAGTTGTAAGTTAAAGCTGTACTTGCTCCCCATCCACCTGGAGTTGCTGCACCAACAATACCCCAATTTGTTAATGTTTCGCTATAGGTTAATGAAGTTGTATTAGCTTGAATTCTGTAGTATCCTGCTGTAGCTGTACAGTCAGATTCTCCAGTTACTGCTAAAACTCCAGAGAATGAACCATTATCACCCCAATCTGTGTTTCCCCAGTTGTAATTTCCAGCTGTATCAGGTCCAACAAATTTATGTCCACCATTTAAATATACATATCCTTCGTAATCTGTTAAACCAAATCCTGAAGCTGCAATTCTAGGTGCTGTACCTGGATTCCAACCTTGGTGGTTTCCTGGTACTGCTAATTTTGGTAATTCAGTAGTATATGGTGTAACGAAATAAGTAATTTTACTTGAATATTTAGTCATTTCAGCATTTGTTCCAATTGTTGCTTTGATACGAATATCAACTCCGCCTTGAGTATATGGAGTTAATCCCGCGTCTACTACTGCTCCGTTTAAATCTTCTACATTTACTGAAGCAAAAGTATTGTTAGTTGATGTTACGTTAGTTACATTAGCAAAATTTGATCCAGCTAGTGAAATTTGAACTGTATAATTAATTGCTGTTGGTGTTCCGAAATTTGCAGCTTCCCAAGTTAAACCTAATGCTGGATTAGTTGCATAATCTGGATTTAATACTACACTACTACCTGAAGTTGGTGAAGTAATTCTAAATTCACCTGCTTCATTTACATACGCTAAATTGCTTTCGTCTTCACATGAAGTCATTGCTAAAGCAACAAATACTGTTAAAATTGATTTAAATATATTTTTCATAATTATTTAGTTTTATTTATTAATAACCTGTGTTTTGTGTTAAGTTTGAATTTGCAGATAAACTCAATGCTGGAATAGGGAATACATTAAAGTGTGCTGGTAATGCAATTCCATTTGAACCGTTTCCTTTCCATGCCCAGTTATAGCTTCCGCCAGCATATTTATTGAAACGAATTAAATCTTGTCTTCTGTGTCCCTCCCAATGTAGTTCTCTTGAACGTTCATCTAAGATAAAGTCTAAAGTTAAATCTGTTGCAGAGATATTTGCAGCTGTGCTGTTGTTTGCTCTTTCTCTTAAGTTGTTAACATATGTTACGGCTTGAGACATTGAAGCATTTCCAGCACCTCTTTTTGCACATTCAGCATACATTAAATAAACATCTGCTAAACGGAATAATGGAAAGTCTGTATCTACAAAACCTTGGTTTACTCCTGGAGCGCCTGTTGAAGTTTTGTTAGAATATTTTGCTAAAACAAAACCTTGATCTCTATCTGCAATAGTTGAAATATCAATTGGTCTAGTCCCAGAAATGATTGTTTTTCTTTCGTCAGAATTAAACGATGATCCATTAAATTTTTGAACAAATTGTTTTCTCAATCGTAATGCGCCTCCCCAGCCGCCAGAGCCAACACCCATAGCAGCACCGTTTTGTTCAATAGAACCTACTTGACCATTAATCATTACCGTAGTTGGACCATAGTTTTGTGTTACGTTTCCATCTGATTGTAATGAAAAAATCATTTCTGTTGAAGTATGATTATCTGCTGTAAAGTTGTGTAAGTAGTTTGCTTCTAAAGTATAACCACCACCAATAATATTATTACACATGGTAACACATTGATCATATTTGTTTTGTCCAATGTAAACTTCTGCATTTAAATACATCTTAGCTAAAATCATCCATGCGAATGCTTTATCTACTCTTCCGTATTCATTTGTTCTTGGTGCTTTTAAGTTTGGTACAATTGCATTTAATTCACTTTCGATGAATGTAAATAACTGTTGTCTGTTATATTCAGGACCAGCTTGACCTACAATATCATTCTCAGTATTAAATGCTGCCTTACCAAACATATCCATTAAGTGATAATAAGCTAAAGCTCTTACCGCTCTTGCTTCATTTCTGTAATCAGAAATATTTGCTAAAAGTTGAGAATTAGTAACACCACGACTACTTAATTTTTCTGAGGTTGTTTGTCTTAAGTATTCATTACAAAAGGCAACTTGAGCCATTGATCTAGCAAACATCCCTAATACAATAACATTGTTTGATGTCCAAGTATTTCTTTGAATCTCAGCAACTCCTGGGTCATTTTCATAACTCCAAATCACTTCATCAGTACTTAAGTTTTGTAAGTACCATAAACAACGTCCATATTGGCTTGTTCCTGCATCTAATCCTGAAATATTAGAAGAACCAGCTCCTGTTAATCCAGTTAATGATAAATTAGAATATACTCCAGCAATTCCTTGTCTGTATGATTCAGGTGTACTAAAAAATGCTTCCGTTAAGAAGATATCATCATCTTCTGGAATTACATTTAAATCATCTGTACAAGAAGAAAATAGCATGGTTATTCCAAAGAATGCTATTAATTTTGTTTTTAAATTTTTCATAGTAATTATTTTAAAATTTAACATTTACACCTAACAAAAATTGTTCTTGTCTTGGATAAATAGTGTTGTCAATTCCTCCAAATACTTCAGGATCTAACCCTGAATATTTTGTGAAAAGTAAAAAGTTAGGATTTTGTAATCCAGCTGTAAATCTAATAGTAGATTTTCTTGTCTCTGTTTGTGGGAATGTGTATCCTAAAGTTATATTATCTACTCTTAAAAATGAAGCATCTTCTATATAATAGTCAGAAAAAATTACATTATTTCCTGAGCTTGTAAAGTTACTATCAAATGTAGAGCTTGGAACGTTTGCAATAGTACCTCCAACATCGCTTAATAATGTTGTATAAGCGTTTGATGAATTTACATTGTTATAATTTTTGTTTCCAATGCTTGCTCTCATATTAAATGATAAATCAATATTTTTGTAACTCATGTTAGATTGAAAACCGAATAAAGCTGCAGGGTCTGGATTGTTAAAAATATATCTGTCATTTTCATTTACTATTTTATCTCCATTAATATCTGCGAAGGCACCTTCGATTGGGGTTCCATCTATATTATATAATTGGTTATAAACGTAAAATGAATTTGGCGTCCAACCTTCGCTTAAAATTTGAATATTACCACCAGTACCACCACCAATACCACCAACAGGAACATTGTTTCCAGCAGGTAAGCTTTTTATTCTTCTTTCAAATGTAGAAGCATTAAAGTTTACATTCCATTTGAAATTAGTATCTCTGAAAATATCTGCATTTACATTAAATTCTATACCTTTAGTTGTAAAGCTTCCAAGATTTTGAGGTCCTTTATTTGAAAAATTAGAACCATCTGCAAATGGAGCTTCAAAAAGCAAGTCTTCAGAAAGTTTGTAAAATACATCTACACTTCCAGATATTCTATTGTTCCATAAACCGTAGTCGATACCTGCATTATAATTTGTAGTTTGTTCCCATTTTAATTGATCATTAAATGCTAATGGAGATCCAATGATAATCGGAGTATTTCCGAAAGTATACTGTGAATCTGGATTACTAGTTTGATATCTTGGAATAAAGAAATCATTTACAAATAAATCTTGTTGACCAGTAACACCCCAACCAGCACGTAATTTCAAGTCAGAAATTAAGTTACTTGCTTTAAAGAAATCTTTGTTCACTTTCCATGCAAAAGACGCTCCTGGGAAGTTACCATATTTTTCAGATTTAGGAAATCTTGATGAACCGTCTTTTCTGTATGATAATGAAATAATATATTTATCGTTCCAAGTAAAGTTAGTTCTTCCAAAGAAACCTAATAAAACTAAGTCTGGTGCTTTGTATGTATCTTCGTTTCTATTTGGGTTGAAACTATTTTCAGAATTATATCTAGTTTGTTCAAACTTTTGATACGAATAACCTGCTGTTGCATCTAAATCTAATTTCCCGAATTTTTTTGCATAGTTTAAATAACCATCAAATAATTTATTATTTAAATTTGAAGAGTAAGACTCGTTAGTTCCTAATTTATTTGATTGAACTGTACCGTCTAGTATACTAAATGCTACTGCTGAGTTGGCAAAAGTAATATTTGTACCTTTACCTACAGATTGATCTATACCTACATTCACAACTGCTCTTAATTCTGGTAAGAAGTGAAATTTGTAATCTAATTGAACATTTCCAAAAAATCTATTAACATTAGATTTACTATTGTTTAATAAAATATTCCCAACTGGATTTCTAGTTCCTCCTGAAGCTAATTGATTTGTGGTAGTACCAGGAGCTAAAAACTCAGTGTATCCACCCCAAGCAGAATTACCGCTTAAAACGGGTTTAGTAGGATCCATTCTTAAAGCTGCCCCAATTGGTTTTGCTGCAAATTTGTTTTTCTCGTTTGAGTAATTTGCATTCACATTTACTTTTAAGTGATTGTCAAAAAAGCTTGGACTTAAAGCTAAGCCAAAGTTGGTTCTGTTAAACTTATCAGTTAAAACCAATCCTTCTTGATACGTGTTACTAGCTGTTACTCTAGTAGGAATCATATTAAATAAACTTCCTCCTAAATTAATTGTATTCACAACGTAGTCTGTTTTTCTATAAATTTCATCTTGCCAATCTGTATTCGAAAGTATTCTACCTTCAATTACACCTGGAGTAGCTAAATTATCAGTTAACGACGATTTTGGATCATCTATACCTAATTGATTTGTTAAAGAAGGGAATTTTGACTCAATAGCTCTAACAAAATCTGTAGCATTTAAAACGTCAATTTTTCTTTTGTTTTGACCTGAACCGTATTGGAAGTTATATTCAACACTTAATTTTTTACTTCCTTTTTTTGTTGTAATCAAAATTACACCATTAGAAGCTCTCGATCCATAAATAGCTGTTGACGCTGCGTCTTTTAATACAGTCATAGACTCTATTGTAGTTGGGTCAATAGTTGCCAAAAAGTTTCTTGAACCTGATGGAGTTCCTGCATTTGAATTTTGTAGAGGCAATCCATCAATAACAATTAAAGGTTCGTTATTAGCTGTTAATGAAGCTCCACCTCTAATTCTAATTGTAGATCCAGAACCTGGTTCACCACCAGTTGAGATTTGTACCCCAGCAACTCTACCATTTAATAAATTTTCAACAGTTGGTGTAGCACCTTTGTTAAAATCTTTAGCAGAAATTTGAGTTACCGCGCCAGTAGCGTCTTTTTTCTTAACTTTACCGTAACCTACTACAACTACCTCTTCAATTCCTTGTCCGTCTTGTTGTAAAGAAACTGAAATGTTTTGTTGATTAGTGTAAGCAATGGTTTCTGTTTTAAATCCCAAAAATGAGAAAGAAACATTGTCTCCTGATTTTACATTTTTTAAGGTAAATGTACCATCAGAATTTGTAAATGTTCCATTAGATGTTCCAGTAATTACTACTGAAACGCCAGACATAGCTTGATTGCTAGATGCGTCTGTTACTTTACCTGATAAGCTGTTTTGAGCCAAAACACTTAATGGTAAAACGAGCATAAAAAACAGTAATTTTTTTAGCATTGTTTTCATACATTTTGTTTAAATTAATAGTCAGTTTTTTGCTTATATATTCACTTCAAAGGTTAAATTTATGTAAAATTTTCATTAATCAAAATCTATTGAAATTTATTACGTAACGAAAACGTTTTCGTGTTGAAAACTTTATTATTTATGCATCTTTTTTACTGAAAATGAATAGGATAAATAATTTTTTTCGCATAAAAATTCCACTTTCGTAATTTCAAAAAAAAGTGGCCACTTTTCTACTTAAAATAAAATAAGTATCTTGTAGCCGAAAATCGATTTAATTCAAAATTATAATGAGAAGAAAAGTAACCTTAAAGCAAATTGCAAAAGAACTTGATATTTCTATTTCAACCGTCTCAAAATCATTACGAGACAGTCATGAAATTAGTGAAGAAACAAGACTGAAAGTCAAAGCGTTTGCTAAGTTGTATAACTATAAACCAAATAATATTGCATTAAGTTTAAAAAATAAGAAAACAAAAACCATAGGAATTATTATTCCAGAAATAGTGCATCATTTCTTTGCTACCGTAATTAGTGGAATAGAACATGTTGCGAATGAATTTGGCTATAATGTTATCGTGACGCTTTCGGACGAATCTTTTGATAAAGAAGTGATTAATCTTGAAATGTTAGCCAGCGGAAGTACAGATGGTTTCATTATGTCGCTTTCCAAAGAAACGCAACTAAAAAAAGATTTTCACCATTTAGAAGAAGTCATAAACCAAGGGATGCCAGTGGTGCTTTTTGACCGTGTTACAAACGATGTTTTTTGCGATAAAGTAATTATTGACGATCAATTGGCGGCTTATAATGCTACTGAATTTTTCATCACAAATAAATATAAAAACATTGCCCTAATAACTACTGTAGACTATGTAAGTGTAGGAAAACTTCGTACAGAAGGCTATTTAAAAGCATTGTCAGATTACGACATTAAACTAGATGAAAATTTAATCATTAAAGTAGAAGACATAGACCATTGTCAGGATCAAATTATCGATTTAATTACTAACAACGAAATTGATGCCGTGTTTGCAGTGAATGAATTATTTGCCGTAACAGCCATTAAAGCGATTAATAAAATTGGTAAAAAAGTGCCAGATGATATTGCAGTTATAGGGTTTACGGATGGAATTATTTCACAATTTTCAACGCCAACAATTACTACGGTGAGTCAGAACGGAATTAAAATGGGTCAAAAAGCGGCAAAAATGCTAATTGAACGTCTTGAAAAAGAAGAAGATGACGAACAATACACTACTGAAATTATAGAAACTGAATTAATTTTTAGAGAATCTACGACAACGTAATAGTTTATCTAACTATTTGAAAGTCAATATATTAAAAATTAATTTTTAATATATTGACTATTTTTTGAGGCAAATTTTTTAGATTATTTAAAATAATTTACTTTAATTTGTGTCAATCAAAGCTTATATTTCACTTCAAAAATTAAGTATAGTTTTGATAAGCACATAAAAAACGCTTATCGTAGTATTAATAACTAATTACGATAAATGGAAAAGCGTAAGTTACATTTCTGGGAAATTTGGAACATGAGTTTCGGATTCTTAGGGATACAGTTTGGTTTTGCCTTACAAGGAGGCTTCATGTCAAGAATTTTTCAAACCCTTGGTGCTGAAGTAGACGACATTCCTGGTCTATGGGTGGCTGCACCTTTAACTGGTTTGTTGGTGCAACCAATTGTTGGATATCTATCTGACAATACTTGGAGTCCAAAATTCGGAAGAAGAAAACCATTTTTTCTTATTGGAGCTATTTTGGCTTCTATTACTCTATTTTTCATGCCACATTCTCCTGCGTTATGGATTGCAGCAGGTTTGTTATGGGTTTTAGATTCTTCTATTAATATTAGCATGGAACCTTTTCGTGCTCTAGTAGCTGATAAACTACCCGAATCACAGCGTTCAAACGGATTTGTGATTCAAACGTTAATCATCGGAATTGGAACCTGGATTGCCAGTAACTTACCGTGGTTAGTTAATAAATTAGGTGTAACTAATGAAGCAAAAGCAGGTGTTATTCCACAATCGGTAATTGTAGCTTTTTCTGTTGGCGCATTTGTGTTTTTTGCAAGTATTTTATATACTATATTTACTACAAAAGAAAATCCACCAGAAGATTTAAATCAATTTCTTACCGAAAAAAAAGAATCTCGCTTTATTCCAGATTTACTAATTAGTTTGAAAGAAATGCCTTCAACCATGAAAAAATTGGGATTAATTCAATTTTTTAGTTGGTTTGCATTTTTTACTATGTGGAGTTTGTCCACACCAGCACTAACAGAACATGTTTTTCACTCTCCAAAACCAGATGTAAAAGAATTTGCAAAATTGGACGATAAAGGGGCTGTTCTAAAAAACAACAAAGAAGAAGTTGTTTTTCTTAGCACATTAAAAGAGCAAGAATATCAAGCTAAAGATAAAGTATACAATAATGCCGCCGATTTAGTAGGTTCTGCAACTGGTGTATATGGATTGTCTTCAATGGTTTTTGCCTTGTTACTTACCTTTTATACGATGAAAAACAAAATAAATAGAAAATACATTCACATGGCTTCTTTGATTCTGGGTGGATTAGGATTTATTTATATGTTTTATGCCACACCAGAAACCTTAATGTATTCGTTTGTATTAATTGGTTTTTCTTGGGGAAGTATTTTGTCGATGCCTTATGCTATGTTGTCAAGTTCAGTCAATCCGAATAAAATGGGAATGATGATGGGATTATTCAATATGTTTATTGTAATTCCACAAATTATTGCTGCACTTGGAGGAATCAATTATTTATATAAATTAATTGGTGAAGCACACATTAATGCCATGCTTTTAGCTGGATTATTATTAATTATTGCAGGGTTATGTAATTTCTTTATTACAGACAAAAATGCAATTTCAGGTTAAACAAACAGAATGAACAAAAAAGCATTTATATTCGATTTAGACGGAGTAATTGTTGACACCGCCAAATTTCATTTTTTGGCATGGAAAAAATTAGCCGATAGCTTGAATATTAATTTTACACACGAAATTAATGAACAACTAAAAGGCGTAAGTCGAGTGCGTTCGTTGGAAATTATTTTATCTCAAGGAAATGTCCAAGCATCTCAAGAAGATAAAAACAATTGGTTGGTTCAAAAAAATGAAGACTATTTAGCATTTGTGCATCAAATGGACAAATCTGAAATTTTACCTCGAGTAGAAGAAGTACTTCAGTTTTTAAAAACTAATAATCAATATGTTGTATTGGGTTCGGCAAGTAAAAATGCCCAACCAATTTTAGAAAAAGTAAACATTCTGCATTATTTTGATGCACTTGTTGACGGAAATGATGTAACCAATGCCAAACCCGATCCAGAAGTTTTTCTGCAAGGTGCAAACCAAGTTCAGGTGGCTTATAAAGACGCTATTGTTTTTGAAGATTCAGTAGCTGGTATTCAAGCGGCAAATGTAGCTGGAATGACAAGTGTAGGTATTGGTGAGAAAGGAGTATTACACGAATCGGATTTTTGTTTTAGAGATTTTACAGAAATGAGTAACGATTTTATAATGCAATTAATTAACAAATAGAAATTGTCAAACTGACGAAAGAGAATTGACAAATTAGAAAGAAAATGAATCAGGATTATATCGTACCAAATAATTGGTCAATCATAGAAGAAGGATTTGAAGCGGATAGAGTAAAATCTTCCGAAAGTTTATTTAGTATTGGAAATGGTGCTATGGGGCAACGTGCCAATTTTGAAGAGCATTACTCAGGTGATACGTTTCAAGGTAGTTACATTGCTGGGGTATATTATCCAGATAAAACAAAAGTAGGCTGGTGGAAAAACGGCTATCCTGAATATTTTGCTAAAGTATTAAATGCACCAAATTGGATTGGTATTAATATAGAAGTTAATGGCGAAAATTTAGACTTAGCTACTTGTAAATCAGTTTCAAACTTCAGACGTGAATTGAATATGAAAGAAGGTTGGTACCAACGTTCGTTTCAAGCAGTACTTCAAAATGATGTAGCTATTTCAGTTGATGTTACTCGTTTTTTATCTTTAGATATTGACGAATTAGGAGCTATAAAATACCAAGTTACACCAACTAATACCGATGCAAAAGTAGTTTTTAAACCGTATTTAGATGCCGGTATTGAAAATGAAGATACCAATTGGGAAGAAAAATTCTGGGAAACCTTAGAAATTAAAAACGAAGAAAATAGCGCATTTATTGTGGCTCGAACTTTAAAAACAAAGTTTACAGTTGCCACTTATATGCAAAATCAAATTATAGTAAATAACGAAATTACCGATGTAAAACCTGTTGAGGTAACAAAAGAAGCGTCTAAAATTATGTTTTCTTATGAAGTGGCTGCCACACAAGGACAAACAGTAAGTATACAAAAATTTGGTGGCTACACCATTTCTACCAATCATAAAGAAGAATACCTTATTTCTTCAGCAAAAAAAGTATTGGTTCAAGCGACTACTTTAGGCTATACTACTTTATTGGAAAATCAAAAATTGGCTTGGGCTAAAATTTGGGAAATGAGCGACATCACTATCGAAGGCGACACTAAAGCACAACAAGGTATTCGTTTCAACATTTTTCAATTAAATCAAACCTATTTAGGTAAAGATTCACGCTTAAATATTGGTCCAAAAGGTTTTACAGGTGAAAAATATGGAGGTTCTACGTATTGGGATACCGAAGCATATTGCATCCCGTTTTATATGGCAACAAAAGATCAAAATGTGGCTCGTAGTTTATTAGAATACCGTTACAATCAATTAGACAAAGCCATCGAAAATGCTCAAAATAATTTAGGGTTCAAAAATGGGGCAGCACTTTATCCGATGGTAACTATGAATGGTGAAGAATGTCATAACGAATGGGAAATTACTTTTGAAGAAATTCATCGAAATGGCGCCATCGCATTTGCTATTTATAATTATTACCGTTTCACAGGGGATTACAGCTATATTCCAGAAAAAGGATTAGAAGTTTTAATTGGAATTGCACGTTTTTGGCACCAAAGAGCTACTTTTTCTACAAACAAAAATCAGTTTGTAATTTTAGGAGTAACAGGACCAAATGAATACGAAAATAATGTAAATAATAACTGGTATACCAATTATATCGCAAAATGGTGTATCAATTATACCTATGCTCAAATTGAAAAAGTAAAATCGGAATATATTTCTGATTACGAAAGAATTATGAGCAAAGTAAACTTAAATGACGCCGAATTACAATCTTGGAAAAATACCGCAGACAATATGTATTTTCCATTCTCGGAAGAACACGGTGTATTTTTACAACAAGATGGTTTCTTAGATAAAGAATTAGTAAAAGTTTCCGATTTAGACAAGTCACAACGACCAATTAACCAAAAATGGAGTTGGGACAGAATTTTACGTTCGCCATACATAAAACAAGCAGATACGCTTCAAGGATTTTATTTCTTTGAAGATGATTTCACCAAAGAACAATTAGAAAGACATTTCGATTTTTATGAACCATTTACAGTTCACGAAAGTTCACTTTCACCTTGTGTGCATTCTATTCAAGCAGCTGCTTTAGGAAGAATGGAGCAAGCATATACTTTTTATTTAAGAACCTCTCGTTTGGATTTAGATGATTATAATAAAGAAGTGCACGAAGGATTACACATTACATCTATGGCAGGAACTTGGATGAGTATTGTCGAAGGTTTTGGAGGAATGCGTGTAAAAAACAACCAATTGCACTTTGAACCAAGAATTCCAGAACAATGGAAAGGCTATTCGTTTAAAGTCAATTTTAGAAATGCTATCATTAAAATAGAAGTAAACCATCAAGAAACCAAAGTTTCTGTAGAAGGAAATCAAGAAGTAGAAGTAATCATTAATGGCGCATCGCAATTAGTAAAAAATTAATAACATTCATTGTCATGCTGAACTTGTTTCAGTATTTAAAAACACTAATTATGAAAAATATTTTTTCGTTTATCCTTGTTTTAACAGCTATTTTTGGGGCTTCTGCCCAAGAATTTCATTCGCCAAATGGTAATTTTAAAATGTCGTTTTCACTTGGAAATGACGGTACACCTATGTATCAGCTTTTTTTTAAAAACAAAGAAGTAATTAAAAAAAGTAAATTAGGTTTAGAATTACAAAAGGATAAAAAGTCGTTAGTAAATGATTTTAAAGTGATGGATACCAAAGAAAGCACGTTCAACGAAACTTGGAAAACAGTTTGGGGTGAAGAAACGCAAATTCAAAATCATTACAACGAATTAGCCGTTACATTAAAACAAAATGAAACCGACAGAGAAATCATTGTTCGTTTTCGTTTGTTCAATGAAGGTTTAGGTTTCCGATACGAATTTCCGCAGCAAAAAAACTTAATTTATTTCGTAATTAAAGAAGAAAGAACTGAATTTGCCATGACTGGAAATCACACCGCATTTTGGATTCCAGGTGATTACGACACACAAGAATACGATTATACCGAAAGTAAATTATCTGAAATTAGAAGTTTATTTAGAGGTGCTGTTTCAGAAAATGCTTCACAAAAACAGTTTTCAGATACTGGCGTACAAACCTCATTAATGATGAAAACAGCTGACGGATTGTATATCAACATTCACGAAGCGGCCTTGATTAATTATTCGTGTATGCATTTGAATTTAGATGATAAGAATTTCGTTTTTCAATCGCACTTAACGCCAGATGCTAAAGGGAATAAAGGACATATTCAAGCACCAAGTGTTTCGCCTTGGCGAACCATTATCGTTAGTAATGATGCCAGAGAAGTTTTAGCATCAAGAATGACATTAAACTTAAACGAACCTTGTAAAATTGAAAATACTACTTGGATTAAACCTGTAAAATATGTTGGGGTTTGGTGGGAAATGATTACAGGGAAAAGTTCTTGGGCGTATACAGATGATTTGCCTTCTATTCAACTTGGCGTAACAGATTATTCTAAAGTAAAACAAAGTGTCAAACACGCGGCAAATAACAAACACGTAAAAGAATATATCGATTTTGCAGCATTACATGGTTTTGATGCCGTTTTGGTAGAAGGTTGGAATGAAGGTTGGGAAGATTGGTTTGGTCATGAAAAAGATTATGTTTTTGATTTTATTTCAGCGTATCCAGATTTTGATGTAAAAGGAATTCACGAATATGCCAAATCAAAAGGAATTAAAATGATTATGCATCACGAAACGTCTGGCGCTACAAGAAATTACGAACGTCATTTAGATGTAGCGTATCAGTTTATGAAAGACAATGGATATAACGCCGTTAAAAGTGGTTATGTTGGAAATATTTTGCCTTTAGGTGAGCACCATTATAGTCAATCTATCTTAAATCATTACCAATATTGTATTGAAAAAGCGGTAGATTATGAAATTATGGTGAACGCACACGAAGCCGTTCGTCCAACAGGAATTTGCAGAACGTATCCAAACTTAATTGGAAATGAAGCCGCACGTGGAACAGAATTTCAAGCGTTTGGAGGTTCAAAAGCAAATCATACCACTGTTTTACCTTTTACAAGATTAATGGGTGGGCCAATGGATTATACGCCAGGAATTTTTGAAATGGATATTGCTAAATTAAATCCTGGAAATAATTCGCATTGTAATACTACTATTGCTAATCAATTAGGATTATATGTTGTAATGTATTCACCACTTCAAATGGCTGCCGACTTACCAGAAAATTACAACCGATTTTTAGATGCCTTTCAATTTATTAAAGATGTTCCAGTGGAATGGTCAACTTCAAAATACTTAGAAGCAGAACCAGGTTATTATATCACAACTGCAAGAAAAGATAAAAATTCAAACAATTGGTTTGTTGGAAATGTAAACGGATTAAAAGCAAGAACAGCGACTATTTCTTTAGACTTTTTAGAAAAAGGTAAAAAATATGAGGCTACAATTTATGCAGATGCAAGCGATGCACATTACAAAACGAATCCGCAAGCGTATAAAATAACAAAACAAAAAGTGACGCATAAATCAAAACTAAAAATGGCAACTGCTCCAGGTGGTGGTTACGGAATTAGTATTTTTGAGGTTAAATAAAATCAGAACATTAAAAACTAGATTATGAAAAAAATACTTTTCTTATTACCTATTTTACTATTCAATTTTTCTTTTGGACAAATTGATAAAGTAGAACCGCCTTTTTGGTA
>Ga0208595_1000139_pt1 | contig 27459 bp, 24 predicted proteins | sample LakMenEpi28Jun11_FD_150742 | JGI IMG/M metagenome (GOLD analysis project Ga0208595, IMG submission 150742) | Freshwater microbial communities from Lake Mendota, WI - 28JUN2011 deep hole epilimnion (SPAdes) | ecosystem: Environmental > Aquatic > Freshwater > Lake > Epilimnion/Euphotic zone ...
CAACGCAATTGAACCGCCAGGGGCCGGACCGAGGCACACAATATCGCACGGCCATCTTCCCCGCCAATGCTGCGCAGCGAAATGCGGCGCGCGCCTATATCGCGCAATTGGATAAGGCGGCGTATTGGCAGAAGCCTATCGTCACAACGCTTGAGCCTTTCAGCTTCTTTCCTGCCGAAAACTATCATCAGGACTTCATGGCGAAAAATCCGAGGCATCCCTATATTGTCCAATGGGATAAGCCGAAAATCACCAATCTTAAAAAGCTGTTCGCGACCCACGTGCGCTAATCATCCGCGATAGGCGGGGATGGCCCAGCCTTTCCAAATGGCCATGGTGCGTAAGGCAAAGCCTGCCAGCGCGCTAATCCCGGCGGCTGGCAACACCGGTGTGCCTAGATATATCAATAGTCCGAAAAGGCCCGAGGCGAGCGCCGCGGCAGTCACGTAAATTTCAGGTTTAAGCAGAATGGAAGGCTCACCCGCCAAGACATCACGGATGATGCCGCCAACACAAGCGGTGATGACGCCCATCATCATGGCGGGCAACAAAGGCACCCCAAGAGTGAGCGATTTCCAAGTGCCGAACACAGCGTAAATCGCGATACCAACCGCGTCGAACCAGTCGAGCGCTCGGGCGTTCCAGACAGTGCGCGGTGTGACCCAGACCAGCCCTGCGGTGATGAGACAGGTGGCGGCAAAGCGCCAATCCTGTACCCAAAATACCGGCGCGCCTATTAACAAGTCGCGCACGGTTCCACCACCCACGCCCGTAATGAGTGCGAAGAATGAAAAAGTCACCAACGTCTGTTGCCGCTGCGCCGCTGCCAGCGCACCAGATGCCGCAAAAACAGCGATACCAAAGAGGTCGAGCCCTGAAATCAAGGCAGGCGCAATCTGGACCGTTTGCGTCACCATTACATATGAATCGGCTTGCCCGTCACCGCCATGGCCGCTTCTTTCAATGCCTCGGCATGTGTTGGGTGCGCGTGGCAGGTATAAGCAATATCTTCCGACGTTGCGCCAAATTCCATCGCAGTGCACGCTTCGGCAATCATGGCTCCAGCAATCGACGCAATGATGTGGACGCCCAAAACACGGTCGGTCTTCGCATCCGCAATGACCTTCACAAAACCGTCGGTGTCGCGGTTGGTTTTTGCCCGGCTATTTGCCATCATTGGGAATTTACCGACTTTCACCTCTCCGCCCGACGCAGCCGCTTTTTCCTTAGCTTCTTCTTCGGTCAAGCCAACGCTAGCGATTTCAGGATAGGTATAGACCACGCCGGGAATGACGTCATGGTTGACGATGCCGGTCAGGCCGGCGACAAATTCCGCTGCCGCAATGCCTTCGTCCTCCGCCTTGTGCGCAAGCATTGGGCCGGGGCAAACATCGCCCACGGCATAGATGCCCGGAACATGTGTCTGGAAATCATGGCCGATCTCAATCTGGCCGCGCGCGTTAACGGTGAGCCCTGCCTTGTCCAGCGCGAGGCCGTCTGTGTTTGCGCGGCGACCAATGGCGACCAGGACACAATCGGCTTCGATGGTTTCACTGGCACCGCCCGCAGCGGGTTCAACGGTCAGCGTGGCCGTGTTGCCCTTAACGGTCGCGCCAGTCACCTTTGTACCCGTGCGGATGTTGAAGCCCTGCTTCTTGAAAATTTTGGCCGCTTCCTTACGGACCTCGCCGTCCATGCCGGGCAAAATCTGTTCAAGATATTCAACCACGGTGACTTGTGCGCCAAGGCGCAGCCATACGCTGCCAAGCTCAAGGCCAATAACTCCGCCGCCGATCACCACCAAATGTTTCGGCACCTTCGGCAAGGCAAGCGCGCCAGTGGAATCGACAATGACTTTCTGGTCAATCTTGACGCCTGGTAATGGCGTTACCGAGGAACCCGTTGCGATCATGATATTCTTCGCGGTGTAGCTTTTGCCCGCAACGTCCACGCTGTTAGCGGAATTAAACGTCGCATGGCCCTTAAGCCAATCGACCTTGTTTTTCTTGAACAGAAATTCGATACCGCCGGTCAGCTCGCCAACAGCCTTCGCCTTTTCGGCATGCATTTGGTCGAGGTTGAGCGATACGCCCGAAAAATCGATACCGAATTTCGCTAGCGACCCCGATTGCGCCGCATGAAACATTTCGGAGGCATGCAGCAACGCCTTGGATGGAATGCATCCGACGTTCAGGCAAGTGCCGCCCAATGTTTCGCGGCTTTCCACGCATGCCGTCTTCAGCCCCAATTGTGCAGCGCGGATGGCGGCGACATAGCCGCCCGGGCCTGCGCCAATAACGATCAGGTCATAATCATGTTCTGCCATGGTTCAGGCTCCTTAAAGGTCGATCAACAACCGAGTCGGGTCTTCGATCGCCTCTTTGACGATCTTTAGGAAGGTAACAGCTTCGCGGCCATCGATGAGGCGGTGGTCATAGCTTAATGCCACATACATCATCGGGCGCACCACGACCTGTCCGTCGCGCACAACGGCGCGGTCTTCAATACGGTGTAGGCCAAGCACTGCCGATTGCGGGGGGTTGATGATCGGCGTCGACATCAGGCTGCCGAACACACCGCCATTTGAAATGGTGAAGGTGCCGCCGGACATGTCGTCCATCGTCAAGGTGCCGGCCTTCGCCTTTGCGCCAAAGTCGCCGATGGCCTTTTCAATTTGCGCGAAGCTCATGGCGTCGGCATTGCGCACGACAGGTACCACAAGCCCGTTGGGTGCGCTGACTGCGACCGATACATCGAGGTAATTGTGATAGACGATGTCATCGCCTTCAATCTTCGCATTGACCGACGGGACATCGCGTGCAGCCAAGGCTACGGCTTTGGTAAAGAAGCCCATGAAGCCCAAGCGGACTCCATGCTTCTTTTCAAACAGATCTTTGTAGGTCGCACGTGCTTCCATCACCGCTGACATGTCGACATCGTTGAACGTCGTCAGCAGGGCGGCTGTGTCTTGCGCGGACTTCAGGCGCTTGGCGATTGTCTGGCGTAGACGCGTCATCTTCACGCGCTCTTCCTGACGGGCGCCTGTTGCTTGTGTTGTTGGCGCAGCCGTAACGGTTGCGTCGGCAGACGGGGCAGGCGCGCCTTTGGCGGCGGCCACAACATCTTCCTTTGTCAGGCGACCGTCTTTGCCCGTGCCTTTGATCTTGCTTGGATCAATGCCAAGTTCCAACACAAGTCGGCGCACAGAGGGCGAAAGCGGTAGGTCGTTAATTTCTGCTTCTGCGGCAGGTGCAGCTGTCGTTGTCACCGCTGGCGCGACTGCCGCTGCAGCCGCAGTGGGGGCAGTGGGGGCAGTGGGGGCAGGAGCGGCAACAGGCGCGGCCGCAACGGCGGTTCCGGCATCGATTGATCCGATCACTGCGCCTACATTGACGGTCGCGCCTTCTTCGACGGCATAGGCACCCATGATGCCTGCAACGGGCGACGGCACTTCGACCGCAACCTTGTCAGTTTCAAGGCTTGCGATCGGTTCATCGATAGCCACCGCTTCGCCCGGTTTCTTCAACCATTGACCAAGCGTTGCTTCAGTGATGGACTCGCCCAATACGGGGACTTTAACTTCAGTGCTCATAATCTAATCCTCACGCGGATGGAGGGGTGATTGGTTTGGTGCCGCCTGAACGCTGGCGGCGGATTTCTTCGCGGACATTATGGCCTAACGCTTCAGCAACCAATGCGGCTTGTTCGGCCTGGTGGCGCTTTGCAAGGCCGGTTGCCGTCGCGGCCGCGGCCCTGCGTCCGGCGTAACGTGCGCGGGTGGGACCAACATCGGCTTCGGCAAGGCATTCTTCCAGATAAGGATCGACGAACGACCAACTTCCTGCGTTGCGCGGCTCTTCCTGTGCCCAAACCAGTTCTTCCAAATTGGTCATACGCTTCAGGCGCACGATCAACGGCTCTGTCGGAAACGGATACAGCTGTTCAATCCGCACGATGCTGGTATTTTTGTCTCCCGATGCGTCGCGGGCTTCCATCAGGTCATAGGCGACCTTTCCTGAGCATAATATCAGTCGCTTCACGTCCGTGTCGGCAGGGGCATGCGTATCGGACAATATCCGCATGAAGTGGCTTTCGCCTTGGAAATCCTCTGCCTTGGAAACCGCGAGCTTATGCCGCAAAAGCGACTTTGGCGTCATGACGACAAGCGGCTTGCGGAATGGCCGCACCATTTGACGGCGCAGCAAGTGGAAATAATTGGCTGGCGTGGTGCAATTGGCGACCTGGATATTGTCCTCTGCACATAATTGCAGGAAACGCTCCAACCGCGCGGAGCTATGCTCTGGGCCTTGGCCTTCATATCCATGCGGCAACAGCATCACCAGACCATTGGCGCGGAGCCATTTGGCTTCACCCGACGCAATAAACTGGTCGATCATTGTCTGTGCGCCATTCACGAAATCGCCAAACTGCGCTTCCCAAAGGACCAAAGTTTTGGGCTCCGCACCGGCATAGCCATATTCGAAGCCCAACACACCAAATTCGGACAAGGGGCTGTCGAGAATTTCAAACCGCCCATGTGGTAAGGTCGAAAGCGGCACATATTTTTCCTCGGTTGTCTGATCAACCCAAACACCGTGCCGCTGGCTGAATGTTCCGCGGCCTGAATCCTGGCCCGACAAACGCACGCCATAACCTTCGGAGAGCAGCGACCCGAACGCAAGCGCTTCGCCCGTTGCCCAATCGAAATTTTCGCCAGAGGTGAACATCGTTTTCTTGGCATCCAGCACACGGCTTAACGTCGGGTGGATGTTGTGGCCTTCGGGCACGGTCGTAAGCGTGCGGCCAAGGCTGTCGAACAATTTGCGCGTCATGCCCGTTGGCACGTTACGCCGAGCCGTTTCGGGATCAGCGGGCTTGGATAGGCCTGACCAACGGCCACCAAACCAATCGGCAGCGTTCGCCTTATAGTCTACTGCACTGGCAAATTCCTGCTCAAGCGCCTGGACAAAGCGCATCGCGTGTTCATTTGACCAATTGGCGTCGATCACGCCTTCGGCTTGCAGGCGCTGCGCGTAAAGAGCACTTACGGCCGGGTGGTTCTTGATCACTTTGTACATCAATGGCTGCGTGAAACTGGGCTCATCGCCTTCATTATGGCCAAAGCGGCGATAGCACCACATGTCGATGACGATGTCGCGGTGGAATGTTTGGCGGAATTCGATGGCAATCTTGCACGCGAACGTCACCGCTTCGGGATCATCGCCATTGACGTGGAAAATCGGCGCCTGAACGCCCTTTGCAACGTCGGAAGGGTAAGGCGATGACCGCGCATATTGCGGGCTAGTGGTAAAACCGACCTGATTGTTGACGATGAAGTGCAAGCAACCACCCGTATTATACCCACGAATGCCGGAGAAGCTGAGGCATTCCCAAACAATGCCCTGTCCAGCAAAGGCGGCATCGCCGTGCAGCAGCACTGGCAACACTTGCTCATGCTTGCCCAAGTCGTCGCGCGCCGTCTGGTTGGCGCGCACTTTGCCCAAGACGACGGGGTTTACGGCCTCAAGGTGCGACGGGTTTGGCACAAGGCTCATATGCACCTTGATACCGTCAAATTCGCGGTCGGTGCTGGTGCCAAGATGGTATTTTACATCGCCTGAACCACCGACATCATCGGGGTTGGCGCTGCCGCCCGAAAATTCGTGGAAGATAATGCGATACGGCTTGGCCAGCACATTGGCGAGCACGTTCAAGCGGCCACGATGTGGCATGCCATATACGATTTCGCGCACGCCAAGCTGGCCACCATATTTGATCACGGCTTCCAATGCCGGTATCATCGATTCGCCGCCATCAAGACCGAAACGCTTCGTGCCGACATATTTGCGGCCAAGGAATTTCTCATATTGCTCGGCTTCGATGACCTTGCCGAGAATGGCCTTCTTGCCCTCCGGTGTGAACTGGATAGCGGCCTCCTTGCCTTCCATCCGCTCTTGCAAAAACCGGCGCTCTTCGACATCGGAAATATGCATATATTCAAGGCCCACCGGCCCACAATAATTGGCGCGCAGCGTATCGACGAGCTCGCGGACCGTGGTCCATTCAAGGCCAAGTGTGCCGCCGACATAGACACGCTTGTCGAGGTCGGCGCCGGAAAAGCCATGATATTCTGGCGTCAGATCAGCAGGTATTTCCTGCTTCGAAAGGCCAAGCGGGTCAAGATTGGCGGCCAGATGCCCACGGACGCGGTACGTGCGCACCAGCATCATTGCGCGGATGGAATCGCTCGCAGCCGCCACTGCATCGGCTTCTGCCATCGGCTTGCCCGCCGCCTTTGCCGCTGCCTTTACTTCCACTGCCATCTGCGTGGGGTCAAGCGACGCGGTCAAATCGTCGGTCGCCGACAATGGCCAGTTGGCACGTTCCCAGCTCGGCCCGCGCTCTATTTCGAAATCCTGGTTTTCTATGCCCATTTTTCTTCTCCAAATCCTCCCCGAACCGGGGAGGTGGCAGTCCGCAGGACTAACGGAGGGGCACTTGCGTTCAAGCTCTCGCTATTTGGCGGGTGCCCCACCGCTATGCTGCGCATGGCCCCTCCCCGTTTCGGCGAGGGGGCGCTACTTAACCCTTCAATACTTCTACCAATGTCTTGCCGAGCAAGGATGGCGATGGCGATACGCGGATGCCCGCGGCCTCCATGGCTGCAATCTTGCTTTCGGCGTCGCCCTTGCCACCCGAAACGATTGCGCCTGCATGGCCCATGCGGCGGCCTGGAGGCGCAGTGCGTCCGGCGATAAAGCCCGCCATTGGCTTTTTGCGGCCCTTCTTGGCTTCGTCGATCAAGAACTGCGCTGCTTCTTCCTCTGCGCTGCCGCCGATTTCACCGATCATGATGATCGACTTGGTGGCATCGTCGGCAAGGAATAGCTCAAGGCAATCAATGAAGTTGGTGCCATTGACAGGGTCGCCGCCAATGCCGACCGCCGTGGTCTGGCCAAGGCCTTCGGCTGTTGTCTGGAACACGGCTTCATAGGTCAATGTGCCCGAACGCGACACAACGCCCACCGACCCTGCCGAGAAAATGCTGCCGGGCATGATGCCGATTTTGCATTCGTTCGGCGTCAAAACGCCGGGGCAGTTTGGACCGATTAGGCGCGATTTCGAACCCGAAAGCGCACGCTTTACCTTCACCATATCAAGTACCGGAATGCCTTCAGTGATGCAGACGATTAACGCAATTTCTGCGTCAATGGCTTCAAGGATCGAGTCCGCCGCAAAGGGGGGCGGCACATATACAACCGACGCATCCGCGCCTGTTGCTTCCTTCGCCTCAAGCACCGTATCGAACATCGGCAGGCCGATATGCGTAGTTCCGCCCTTGCCGGGGGTCACGCCACCAACCATCTGCGATCCATAAGCCAGCGCCTGTTCGGTATGGAATGTACCCGTCGCGCCGGTCATGCCCTGTGTGATGATCTTGGTATTTTTATTGACGAGGATGCTCACAAACGTCTCCTGAAATTTTGGGTTGCGCTTAGTTCAGCGACGGGTCGATGGCCTTACACGCCACCAGCAATTCTTTGACGGCATCGACGCTCACGGCGAGGTTGCCCTTCGCTTCGTCATCCAGAGCAATCTCGACAACCTTCTCAACGCCGCCTGCACCTATCATCACCGGAACACCGACATAGAGATTGTCGACGCCATATTGGCCGGTCAAATGGACAGCCGCGGGAAGGACGCGTTTTTGGTCGTAGAGATAGGCTTCGGCCATTGCGATGCCGCTGGTCGCGGGTGCGTAATAAGCCGAGCCGGTTTTCAGCAAGGCAACGATTTCTCCGCCGCCGCTGCGCGTGCGTTGCACGATGGCGTCGATCCGTTCTTGCGTCGACATGCCCATCGCGATTAGGTCAGGCACCGGAATGCCGGAGACGGTTGAATATTGAATGACAGGCACCATCGTGTCGCCATGGCCGCCAAGTACGAAGCTGGTCACGTCCTTCACCGACACATTGAATTCATCGGCCAGGAAATGGCTGAAGCGTGCCGAGTCCAAGACGCCCGCCATGCCGACGACCATGTGGTGTGGAAGGCCGGAAAATTCGCGCAAGGCCCATACCATCGCGTCGAGCGGGTTGGTGATGCAGATGACAAATGCGTTTGGCGCGTTGGCAGCGATGCCTTCACCGACCGCCTTCATCACCTTCAGGTTGATGCCGAGCAGATCGTCGCGGCTCATGCCAGGCTTGCGCGCGACGCCAGCGGTGACGATGATGACGTCAGCGCCTGCGATATCGGCATAGTCATTGGTGCCAGTGATTGTTGCGTCAAAGCCTTCAACCGGGCCGCATTGCGACAGATCCAGCGCCTTGCCTTGGGGAACGCCTTCAACAACGTCGAAAAGGACGATGTCGCCAAGGCCCTTTAAGGCTGCGAGATGGGCGAGGGTGCCGCCGATATTACCGGCGCCAATGAGTGCAATTTTCTTGCGAGCCATGAAAAACTGTCCTTCCCTTAGGGCTTTATAGCGGAATTGTCGCGGCGTTACGCCGAATCGATGTGGATAACAACCCAATAAAGGTTCAAAACAAAGGGTTTTTGTGATAATAGTTCGCAATAGCGTTAGTGGTGTGAAATGCCGCCGTCAGGTGCCAGCTACCCGCCGCAACATTTCCATCCAGATGGGCACTTGGCCGTGAAAACCCTCGGCCCAGACGCGTTCATCTAAACCATGCCAGCCTTGCGGAATTCTGACGGCCGTCCATCCACAGGGGGAATTTCAACAATCTTAGCGAACAAATCACGTTCGGCGGCCTGCTGCGCACTTGGTGCTTGCGCATTTGCCGGTGTGGCTAGCGCCAATAAGCCAGCAAATAATAAAGCCTTCGGGCCCATCATCTCTTTCCCTTTTGCGCGATGCTAACGCGGGCCATGCCCTTGCGCCAGATAATCCTCCGACTGCATTTCCATCAGGCGGGATACGGTGCGGTCAAATTCAAACCGCCCGTCGCCTTGCGGGTATAAATGGTCGGGCTCCGCATCAGCGCTCCCCAGAAACTTCACGCGATATTCGTACAACGCATCGATCAACGTCACAAAGCGCGCGGCTTCATTTCGATTATGGGGTCCCAAAACGGGTATCCCGACCATGATGACCGTGTGAAATCGCCGGGCGATAGCGAGATAATCTGCCGCCCCGCGTGCTTGCGCACAAAGGCGCTTGAACGAAAACACCGCGACGCCTTTTAGCGCCTTGGGCACATGCAACATACGTCCACCGCCGACGTCCATTTCCAAGGCCGGCACATGCGCGCGGTCTTCGGGTGGATAGTCGGTCATGCGGAAAAAGGTTTCGGACAAGGCCGCCGTTGCCGCAGGACCATTGGGCACGAGCCAGATTTGAGCGCTCCCCAATCGATCGCGTCGGTAATCGGTTGGGCCATCCAGCGCAATGATATCGAGGCTTTCCTTCACCAGCGCGATGAAGGGCAGAAACAATTGCCGGTTCAGGCCATCTTTATACAGATCATCAGGGTGGCGGTTCGACGTGGTTACAACGGTAACACCAGCCGCAATCAAGCCGGAAAAGAGCCGCGACATGATCGCCGCGTCCGCCATATTGTTCACGACCATCTCGTCAAAGCACAACAACCGCGCTTCGTCGGCCAGCGCCGCGACGATGGGGGGGATAGGGTCGCCTTTTTCCTTCACACGCTCGGCTTTTAGCCGCGCATGAATGTCGAGCATAAATTCGTGGAAATGCGCGCGGCGTTTGCGGTTGATACCCACATTTTCGAAAAACAGGTCCATCAGCATCGATTTACCGCGTCCAACACCGCCCCATAAATAGAGTCCCCGTGTCGGATCGGGCTTGCGTCTCAAGAACCGCCAAATCGTGCTTCCACGCGGTGGAACCGCTTCCAGCTCGATTTGTACCCTGGCAAGCGCGGCGATTGCACGCGCTTGATCGGCATCGGGCCTTAATTCGCCTGCGGCAACCAGGGCGTCAAATTGATCGGTGACATTAACCATAGGTCGCAACAATTTTCATCACGCAGACACGCAGAGGACACACAGTGGCCAGACTGCTCAGAAACTCCGCGTCCTTTGCGCCTCTGCGTGACAAAATCATCTTTTCGTCGGCTTGCGGATGGTGCCAGAAAATGCGGCGATGCGTGATTCGCCTTGCGACACGATACCGCGCATGAACAATAGTCGGCCGGTTTCCTTGAGGAGCTCAACTTCTGCCTCCAGCGGTTCGCCGATGACGCCCGCGCCAATGAATTGCACGGAGAGGTCTAAAGTGACCGCTGCGCCAGCCTCAATCAGGCCGAACATCCGGGACGCGCCGAACATGGCTACGTCGATAAAGCCCAGAGTGACCCCGCCATGCACCGCGTTGCGCAAATTGCTGTGCCGGTGCTCGGGATACATACGCAAGCGCGCTTTGTTATCACCCGCGCTGCGGACCAGCATCTTGCCAAGCACCGTGCCGTTGTAACGGCTGGCGTCGGTCATCTGCCAGTTCAGCCAGCCCGGATTATCGGGGTCAGGGCTGCTGTCAAAAGCGGGTGTATCCAACGGCAATCCTAACCGATAAGAGCCTTAAGGTGCATTGAAACGCTTATAGGTGGCGTTCAGCTACCATCTTTTTCGTTTCCGCAATGGCCTTTGCCGGGTTCAGGCCCTTGGGGCAGGCGTTGGCGCAGTTCATGATCGTGTGGCAACGATAGAGGCGAAAGGGATCTTCCAGTTCGTCGAGGCGCTCACCCGTCATTTCATCGCGGCTGTCTGCCAGCCAGCGATAGGCTTGCAGCAAAATAGCTGGCCCTAAAAACTTGTCGCTATTCCACCAATAAGAAGGGCAGCTAGTCGAGCAACATGCACACAAGATGCACTCATACAGGCCGTCAAGCTTCGCGCGGTCCTCTGGTGATTGCAGGCGCTCATTGCCCGATGGTTCGGGCGTTACCGTTTGCAGCCAAGGTTTGATCGACGCATATTGCGCGTAGAAATGCGTGAAGTCAGGAACTAGGTCCTTGATGACTTCCATATGCGGCAGCGGCGTGATGGTAACCTCGCTTTTGCAATCTTCAATCGCGGTGGTGCAGGCAAGGCCGTTTTTGCCGTCGATGTTCATTGAGCAGGAACCGCAAATACCTTCGCGGCATGACCGACGGAAGGTCAGCGACGAATCCTGCTCACCTTTCATCTTGATCAGCGCGTCGAGCACCATTGGGCCGCAATTGTCGGTATCCACCTCAAACGTGTCGTAACGTGGGTTCTCGCCGCTATCGGGATCATAGCGATATACCTTGAATTTTTTGGTCTTGCCGCCGGTTTTTGCGGCATGCACAGCGCCCTTCTGGACTTTGCTGTTCTTGGGAAGAAAGAAATCGGCCATATCAATATCCTGTGGACGCTAACAACTTAGTAATCCGTGTCAGCAGTTGCCCTAACCAAGCGATTAAGCAATCACAAGCCCTCAACTGCGTCTTCTCGGGTTGCCTTTTCTGCAAGTCGCACGCGCAACTTGTCAATTTTGCGGCCATCCATATCCACCACTTCAAAGCGCCAGCCTTGATCGGTGAATGCCTCCCCTTCCGAAGGCAAATGCCGCAATATGTGCAAAACATGCCCTGCCGCCGTCGCGTAATCCCGATCTTCTGGCAGGTCGATGGACAATGCCTCGGCCATTGCGTCAGCAGACATTGAGCCAGATACCAGCATCGATCCATCATCCAGCGTTATGATATTGGGCGCACTACCCTGTGCTTGGTCCGACGCGAATTCGCCCGCAATCGCCGCCAAAAGGTCATTTGGCGTCACGATACCTTCGAAATGACCATATTCATCATGCACCAAAAGCATTGGCACATCGGATGAACGCAAAATTTCAAGCGCGTCCATGGCATCCAACTGATCCGGAATGATCTCGGCTCGGCGCATCAAACTGCGGATGTCGAGCACTTCGCCGCGAATTTGCGCCGCGACGATATCGCGTGATTGGACTACACCAATAATGTCGTCGCCGTCTTCGCCCGTCACCGGCAGCCGCGTATGAAGCGAATTCAACAGCGAATCGCGCACCGCTTCTTCGGAAGCATCAGCGGAAATACGATCCACGTCGGTGCGCGGCGTCATCACTTCACGCACCGGCCGGTCGGCAAGACGGACAACACCCGCAATGACCTTATGCTCATGCTCCTCAATGATGCCTGCATGCGTGGCTTCAGCAAAGACCATGCGCAATTCTTCGGCACTCAGCGCGTCGCGGGTATCGCGGCGCAGCCCAAGCGCGCGAAAGATGGTCGCGCTCGATTTGTCGAGCGTCCACACTATTGGCGCAGTGATTCGCGCAAGCACCTCCATCGGGCCAGCCATGATAACGGCGATCCGCTCCGGCGCGATAAGCGCAAATTGCTTTGGCACAAGTTCGCCCACCACCAAGGATGCATAAGTTGTGATGCTGATGACAATGCCAAAGCCCAAGGTTTCGGACCATTCAGGGTCAATGCCCAACAAGGCAATGCGTTCGGCAATTGGCGCGCCTAAGCTAGCCCCTGAATATGCGCCATTTATAATGCCGATCAGCGTAATGCCGATTTGCACTGTGGACAGGAATTTTCCGGGGTCGCGCCCCAACCTCAGCGCCGCCGCTGCGCCGCGCTTGCCGTCTTCGGCCATGGCTTTTAACTTGGCTGTGCGTGCGGACACAATGGCGAGTTCCGACATAGCGAACACACCGTTTAAGGCGATGAGCGCCAATATCGTTGCGGCATCAAACCACGGGAAAGGGTCAAGAGGTTCCATATGGACGTTTGCGCCATAATGCCCAAAATGGGTGTTTGGCAACAAAATGCGGAAAAATGCGTTATGATGAGATGATGCACCCGACAGAAATAATCATCGCAGGTTCATCATGGGTGCTGTTTAAACGGTGCCCTAGTTGAAAGGGAATATAATGAAAAAGAATCAGACGATTTCGCTTATACTGCTGACGGCTTTGCTTCCATTGTCTGCTTGTGTGACGGATCCTGAAACCGGGAAACGCACCATTTCTAAAGCCGCTATTGGCGGAGTTGGTGGGGCATTGGGCGGCTATCTGCTTGGTGACCTGATCGGTGGACGCCGTGACCGCACGGAAAAGATCGTGGGCGCTGGAATTGGCGCGGTGGCGGGTGCCGGCGTCGGTTATTATATGGATGAACAAGAAAAAAAGCTGCGTCAGCAGACCGCTGGCACAGGCGTCAATGTCATTCGTGACGGCGACAATCTTGTCCTTGATATGCCATCAGAAATCACCTTTGGCGTCGATAGCTCGAACATCGATCCGGGCTTCCGGAATACGCTTGATCAGGTATCTTTGACACTGAAACAATATGAAAAAACCTATGTCGATGTCATGGGCCACACCGATTCCACCGGATCAGACGCCTATAATCAGGCACTGTCCGAACGCCGTGCATCTGCGGTTGCCGATTATTTGTCGTCACGCGGGGTGCAATCCGCGCGCTTGGCAACCCGTGGTTACGGCGAGAGCCAGCCTAAGGCGAGCAACCTTGATGCAGCGGGCCGTTCGGCCAACCGCCGCGTTGAAATCCGACTTGTTCCGGTAACGTAAGTATAGTTGAGTTTTAGACTGCAACACCCTGTAGCATTTTGGGCAACGCGCCGATTTCGCCCCGCGCTTCGGCCATGAAAAAGGCCTTGGCCGGGGCCGCGCGTTGCACCATTGCCATCCCGAAACGCCGGACCGCCGATGCCGTTTTGCCGGGTATGGAAAACAACCGGTTCAACCCGTCTGTCGAAACCGCGATCAGCAACGTGTCGATACTGCGCCACCGGCCATAACGATCCAGCAACTGTGCATCGCCAAAGTCGAGACCAAGCCGCATGCCGTCCACGAGCACCTCAGTTAACGCCGCGACATCGCGCAGACCCAAATTCAGCCCTTGCCCCGCAATGGGGTGAATGCCGTGCGCGCTATCGCCGATCAGCACCATGCGTTCCGCCGTAATCGACGCCGCATGGTGGAAACCCAATTTATAAGACGACAAAGGCGCCGACAATTCGACCTTGCCTAACAATCCCCCCATGCCCTTTTCAAGTTCGGCAGCATAACCGCGTGGCGATAGCTTTAGGTAGCCAGCAGCATCCTTAGATTTAACCGACCAGACAAGCGCCGAACGGTGGCGGCCATGTTCGTCATCCAACATAGGCAGAACGGCAAAGGGCCCTGAGGGGTAAAAAATTTCATAGGCAATATTGTTATGCGGCCGTTCATGATAAATCGCGCCAACAATTGCGTGATGCGCATATTGCCAATGCGCAATGTGGATTCCGGCCTCTTCGCGGGTTTCGCTCTTGCGGCCTTCGGCAACGATCATCAGGTCTGCGGTCAACACTGTTCCACCTTCAAGCGTTACTGTCGCTGCGCCAGCATCGCGCGACTTGCTGATGATGTTTGCGGGCATGTGCAATTGGATTGCGGCATGTTCTTGCGCCGCCTTGTAAAGCACAGCGCGCAAATAACGGCTTTCAAACATTTGGCCTAAAAACCCATCATCTTCGGCTGGCGCAAAATCGAGTGATCCTGGCTTGAGCCCGTCGCTGACCCATATCTTCTCAATGGGGCAGCCCTTGCCAGCCAAAGCATCGCCAAGGCCCATGGCTTCAAATAATTTGTAGCTTGAGCTTGAGATTGCAAAAGTCCGGCCATCAAAGCCTGCTTCGAGCATGCTGGCCTGATCCGCGCGGTCAATGACATGGCTCGTAATGCCTTGTGACGCGAGCGCCAGAGCTTGTGTGAGACCAATGAGGCCGCCACCAATGATGATTACATCTGCCTTGTTTTTCATATCGTCCTTATGCCGCAACACAAAGCGGGATTCAAAGGAGGATTTTGACCGTATAAAAATATTCAGGCTCCCATTTTGCCCTGTAATACTTGACGAGGAGTCCGCTGACGCCGAAAAGGGTCGCATTCGGTCCTTTGCGACTTCATATATATCGGCATTCGTAACATGGCCTTGCGCGTTTCAAAATTTAGCCCGAAATCGAACCTCGCCAATTGGCGTCAGATGATGCGCGCGTCATTGATTCGCAGCGGCGCGCTGTTTGTCGCGGCGGCTTTGGGCCTGTTTGCAATATTCTACGGACTGGCGCTGCTCAGCTATTCCGCAGGCGACGCGGCATTTAACAGCGCAGCGGCAGATGTGCAGCACAACTGGATGGGACAAAGCGGCGCGTATGTGGCCGACGCCATGCTGTTTGTGTTCGGCGTGCCAGCATATTTCTTGTTGCCGCTGCTTTTGGTTTTCGCGCGGCGATTGTGGCGTGGTGTTCCGCAGCCGCAGTGGAAACGACAATTGTCTTTATGCCTCACCGGCATGCTTTTGATTGGCTTTGGCATGGCCTATTGGCAACATGGCAGCGACATTGGCCGCCCGGCGGGGTGGGGTGGGGCGATTGCCTTGCTATTCGACAATGCCGCCAGCGCCCTTGTGAGCCAGATTAAGGGTAGTTTAGGCACTTTACTGCGGGTGTTCTTGATATTCGGGGCGTTGGCAGGTGGGGTGGTGCTCGTCATTCGATCGCTTCAGTTGGAACGACCACTGTTACGCATTCCGACCCTGACGCTGCCCAAATTTGGTAACGCCAGCATTGGCATGTCGGCCTTTACGGGCGACGATTTGCCTGCGCCGCAGATTGTCGAGCCCAAGCCGCCACGCAAGGCCGTGGAACCAGATCAACGCAAGCCGCCGGTGATTGAGGACCGCACGCTCGCGCCCAAAAAAGCCGCTTTTTCCACTGGCGCGCGGCAGGGTGACTTCTTTGGCAGCTTTACCTTGCCATCGCTTGAGTTGCTCGATCCGCCACCCACGATTTCAGTGCCTAAACTCGACAAGGCGGCGTTGGAAGCCAATGCACGGCTGCTGGAGTCGGTGTTGGATGACTTCCATGTAAAGGGACAGATTGTCGCTGTTCGCCCTGGTCCTGTCGTGACGATGTACGAGCTTGAGCCAGCGGCGGGTATCAAATCCAGCCGCGTCGTTCAGTTGGCCGAAGACATCGCGCGCAACATGTCCGCGCTGTCCGCGCGCGTCTCGACCATCCCGGGCCGGACAGTGATGGGTATAGAGCTTCCCAATGCACATCGGGAGGCTGTGGTGTTTCAGGAGATGGTGGGCTCGGACGCTTTTGCGGAGCAAAAGGGCGCGTTGCCGATAATCTTGGGTAAGAATATCTCCGGCGATCCGGTTATTGCTGACCTTGCACCCATGCCACATCTGTTGGTCGCAGGGACAACCGGGTCGGGTAAATCGGTTGGCCTGAACTGCATGATCTTGTCGCTGCTCTATCGCCTGACTCCTGACCAGTGCCGGATGATCATGATCGATCCCAAGATGCTGGAATTGAGCAGCTATGACGATATTCCGCATCTGCTGTCACCTGTGGTGACTGAGCCTGCGAAGGCCATCCGCGCGCTAAAATGGGCAGTTGAGCAGATGGAGGAGCGCTACCGTATGATGTCCTCGCTTGGCGTGCGTAACCTTGCGAACTTCAACGAAAAGGTGCGCGGTGCAAAAGCAAAGGGTGCGCCATTGGGCCGCAAGGTGCAAATCGGTTATGACCCTATGACTGGCCAGCCACAATATGAGGAAGAGAGTCTCGCTTACGAACCGATGCCGCAGATTGTCATCATCGTTGATGAGCTGGCGGACTTGATGATGACGGCGGGTAAAGAAGTCGAATTTCTGATCCAGCGTCTGGCGCAAAAGGCGCGAGCCGCGGGGATTCACTTGATCATGGCAACGCAGCGGCCGTCGGTCGATGTTATCACTGGAGTCATCAAGGCAAACCTGCCCACCCGGATTTCCTTCCATGTTACGTCAAAAATCGACAGCCGCACCATTCTTGGGGAACAAGGCGCAGAACAGCTTCTGGGCAAGGGCGACATGCTCTATATGGCAGGTGGCCGAGGATTGACGCGTATTCACGGACCTTTTGTCTCCGACGATGAAGTGCGCCGCGTTGCCGACCATTGGCGTGGCCAAGGGCAGCCTGAATATATTCAAGCCGTGACCGAAGAACCCGAAGACGGCGGTTTTGACTTTGGCGGCATGGGCGGCGACGACAGCGAAGAAGATTCCCAATATCGCAAAGCGTGCCAGATCGTGTTCGAAAGCCAGAAGGCCTCGACAAGCTGGATTCAACGGCAATTGCGCATCGGTTACAACAGCGCGGCACGGTTAATTGACCGGATGGAAGAAGACGGCTTCGTCAGCGCGCCGAACCATATTGGCCGCCGCGAAGTGCTGCGCGACCGCAACGGCGACCCGGTTTAGCCATTAAGACGCGGTTCAAGGCAGTCGGGATAGTGATCGCCGCCACCCATCCCAAGGAAACAAAGATGACTTTTTCAAAATACGCCATGTTGTTCGCGCCGGTTGCGCTCGTGGCTACGACGCCTAGCCCCGCCCAGTCTTCGTCCGAGCAGATGGCGCGGGTTGTGGAGCATATGAAGGCTGTGGGCACGATGTCCGCGAATTTCACGCAGACAGACCGCAGCGGTGGGACCCTGACCGGCAAGTTGCTGTTGAAGCGGCCTGGGCAAGTGCGGTTTGAGTATCAGAAAGACGTGCCCCTGTTGATTGTCGCCGACGGGCGTGCGCTGACGATGGTGGATTATGAGGTGAAGCAAGTCCAGCGCTGGCCGATCCGCAACAGTCCGCTGGCTGCCCTCCTTGACCCCGGTCAGGATCTTGCGCGCTTTGGCAAGATACTGCCTACCTCCAGCAACGACGTTGTCAGTGTCGAAGTCCGCGATCCAAAGCGCCCCGAATATGGCACCATCACGATGATATTCGTGGACAAACCCGGCGCGCCGGGCGGATTGACTTTGAATGGCTGGGTCGCGCTGGATTCCAAAAACAACCGCACCACCATTCGACTCAACAATATTACCTATAATGGCACGATCGCAAAAAACGCGTTCACATGGAAAGATCCGCGGCCGGTCAGGCGAAAATCCTAACATCCGGCGATGAACGGAAGCGCACCACCGACAAGTTGCGGCGTGCGCTAGTTTTGTTCATCTGAACGACAGGAAGGGCACGGTATACAATGTTATATCAGTGGCTGATCGTTCGTGTGGTTTTCCCCCTGTTGCCCGCGACTTTACTCATCGCTGATATCCGCGTGACGAACGCAAGCTTAGCCCTCATCCCAAATGCCCCCGGGATGAGGGCTTTGCTTTTTTGAGGGAAACGTCTTCACCGGCTTGCTCCTGACGCTTCAGGCATCTAGGGCTTTCGTCTTATGTCTCAGACCATTCGCATCGCCTCGTGGAATATAAACTCGGTCCGCGCCCGTATCGACCTTGTCGAACGCTATTTGAAGGAAGAAGCGCCCGACGTTTTATGCCTTCAGGAAACCAAAGTCATCGACAGCCTTTTTCCCGAAGGATTGTTCCGGCAGTTGGGTTACCGTCACTTCGTCGTCAACGGCATGCCCATGCATCATGGCGTTGCAATCGTCAGCAAACTGCCGTTGATCAACCGCCGGGTGGAGGATTGGCAGGCCAATGGCGAGGCGCGCCATGTTGGCGCAGAGTTAAATATCGACGCAGCCAAGGGCGTGCGGATCGACAATGTCTACATTCCTGCCGGGGGCGAAGTCCCCGACAGCGAGGTCAATTCAAAATTCGGACAGAAACTTGCTTTCCTAAAACGTATGGCCGAATGGTCGCGTAACGTCACACAACCGACAGTCCTCACGGGGGACTTCAACGTTGCGCCGCTTGAGCAAGATGTCTGGAGCCACAAACAATTGGTCAATGTCGTCAGCCATACCCGCATTGAAATTGAACATCTGGCGGAAATTCAGGCAGCGGCAGACTGGGTGGATGTTGCGCGGCACTTCGTCGAGCCGTCAAAGAAATTATATACATGGTGGAGCTATCGCGCGCAGGATTGGGAGACGTCCGACCGCGGACGTAGACTGGATCATATGTGGGTCACCCCTGATCTGAAAGAAAAGGCAAAGGCGCATATCGTGCACAAGCATGTGCGCGGCTGGGGCAAGCCATCCGACCATGCGCCGATCGTCACGGAATTTACCTTTTGATCGGGGCGAGCGCAGCGTTGGGAGACTCACGCCGCGCAGCGATGGCGATTGATGCCCTGCGTCGTGGTTGGCCGGTTAATGTGCAACATATGGGGCAATCGCTCACTTTATTGGCGGTCGAAACAGCGCGAGATGTTTCCGGCGCGCATGCGATATTGCTCTCGGCAAATCGTGCGGCGACACTGAAATTAACCAACCAGCGTGCGGCGGCAGATGGCGACCTTCCGGTGCTCATTCAGGCGCCGTCGGACTTGGACCTCAGGCTGGCTCTGGCGGTGGCCGACCCAAGCCTTGACCTTGCTTATCCGATGAAGGGACCTTTTGCCGCGTTGCCATTGGATGATGGGCCCTCGGCGTCGGCGGCTATTGAGCTTGCGCGATTGGCAGGTTTGCTTCCTGCCTTTCTGGTGTTGAAGGGCGCAGGCGAGAACCCCGCTTTCTTTAGCCCGCAAGATGTTGCTGCCTTTGATGACAGCGGTGCCTTGCGCATTGCCGCGCGGGCCAAGCTTCCCGTTGCCGCCAATGCCGATGCCGAAATTGTCGCGTTCCGGACCGCCGTAGATGCGTCCGACCATGTGGCGTTGCTGATGGGTACGCGCGACTCCTCTCCGCCAGTTGTCCGCTTGCACAGTGAATGCCTGACGGGCGATGTTCTTGGCAGCCTGAAATGCGATTGCGGCCCACAATTGCACGAAGCGCTGCAACAGATTTCGGACGCAAATTGGGGGATATTGTTATATTTGCGACAAGAGGGGCGCGGCATTGGTTTGATCAACAAACTGCGCGCCTACGCGCTTCAGGATCAGGGATTTGATACCGTCGATGCCAATACCCGCTTGGGTTTCGCCATTGATGCGCGCGACTTTTCAGTCGCGGCACGGATGCTGGAATTGCTTGGTGTGGAACGGGTGCGCCTGTTGACCAACAATCCTGAAAAGGTGGACGGCTTACAAAATGCCGGCATCATGGTTGTCGAGCGGCTACCGCTTAAGATCGCTGCCAATCCACACAACGCCCATTATCTTGAAACCAAGAAAAGCCGGACCGGCCATGCGCTATAGGCTTTTTTGCGTTCACGGCCTAAAATGGACGGGTCTGTCCGCGCGGATCTGCGCGCGGCCCTTCTTCATCTGACGTTGGCCGTTGATCGCGTCTGCCGCCAAGCGCGCGCTCGATAAATGCATCATCCAGCGGCTCCGGCTCTGTCGTCGGCGCAAGATTGGGGTCATCCATTAGGGGGTCGCCTTCAATCGGCATGCCATTTTCATCGAACAGCAGCATTTCATCTGCGCCAAGCAATGGCTCCTCACCCTCAAGGGCCTCCGGGAAAGTCACCTCGGTGGCGAATTTCTCCACGGGGCGTCCGGCCACAGCTACGCGCATATAGGCTGCCCAAGCCTGCGCAGGGGCGCGACCGCCTTCAAGGCCACCAATTGACCTAGCATCGTCGCGACCCATCCACACGCCGGTTGTAAGGCCGCTGGAGAAGCCCAGGAACCATCCGTCCTTGTTGCTTGACGTTGTCCCCGTTTTGCCCGCGACGGGTCGGCCAATATTTGCGGCCCGCCCGGTGCCAGTGGCGACGGCGGTTTGCAACAAATCGGTCATTGCGCCTGCAACCCAATCGTCAACCAACTGCAACGAGCTTGACGGCTTTGCCGCATATAGAAGTTCACCGTCAATCGTAGTGACCTTTTTAATGCCATAAGGGGTGACATTGCGTCCACCGGCCGCGACCGCCGCGAACGCCTGAGTCATATCGATAACGCGCGTGTCTGATGTGCCCAGCACCATCGACGGCATCGTGTTGACAGGGGTGGTGATCCCGAACCTGCGCGCCATATTGGCAATACTGCTAGTGCCGACGTCTTGCCCAATTTGGGCAGCGATGGTGTTTTTGGAATAGGCAAAAGCGGTACGAAGCGAAATCACGCCAGCAAAATTGCCACCGCTGTTTTTAGGCTTCCAGCCGTCGATTTCGACGGGCTTGTCTTCCACCATGTCTTCAGGGCGGTAACCTGCTTCCAACGCGGTAAGATAAACGAATAACTTCCAGGCCGAGCCCGGTTGGCGTACCGCGGAAACCGCACGATTGTAATTGCTGGTAACATAATCGGTACCGCCCACCATGGCCTTCACCGCGCCGTCGCGGTCAATCGACACCAATGCGCCTTGTGCGCCGCGAGGAGAATTTGCGGAAATCGCTGAGGTCGCGGCGCGCTGCATTTTCAGGTCCAGCGTCGTCCAGACATCGATTGGCTTTTCAGTTTCATCTATAAGGCCGTCCAATTGCGGCAAAACCCAATCCGTGAAGTAACGCACGCTGTCTTGAGGCGCTTCAGCGGCCAAGCGCACTCCGGCCGGTTCGACGGTAGCAGCCTCAGCTGCGGTAATCATCCCTGCATCCTGCATGACTTCAACCACAACCTTTGCGCGGTCCAAGGCGGCCTGTGCATCGGCAGTAGGCGCATAGCGTGAGGGGGCCTTCACAAGACCTGCGATAATCGCCGCCTCGGCAAGGCTGATATCCTCTGCACCATGGTCAAAGAAACGGCGACTTGCGGCATCGACCCCATAAGCGCCGCCACCGAAATATACTTTATTCAAATAGAGTTCGAGGATCTGGTCCTTGGAGAATTTGGTTTCCATAGCCAGTGCAAGAATGACCTCGCGAATTTTGCGGCCAAACTCCTTGTTGCTGTTCAGATATATGTTGCGTGCCAATTGTTGCGTGATGGTCGAACCGCCTTGCGTCCAGCGACCTTCAACGGCCCGCACATACACGGACCGCGTAATCCCAATGGGGTCGACACCGGGGTGCATATAATAACGGCGATCTTCGACGGCGACCATCGCGTCCTTCATTTCGGACGGCAATTGGTCGATGGTCAACCAACGTCCGAAACTCGGACCAAGCGATTGAATGACAGTGCCGTCTGCCGCACGGATGCGGATCATTTGCCCGTTGGGGGAGGCTTTCAGATCTTCAAAACTGTCAATTTCGCTGCGTGCAATCGCGACAAAAATGCCAAGAACCATGACGCCCAGCAACGCCGCGATGACGCCCGCTTTGACAATGCGCAGCATCCATGGCCCCATTGGGCCACGTTCTTTCGAAATCTTGCGCGTGCGTGCCATGGCCCGAGTGTTACCCAGTCCCGTAACCGCCGACAAGCGCCTTGTTATTCAGGATCGAATGCAAGCGCGGCGCTGTTGATGCAGTAACGCAGGCCAGTCGGTCCAGGCCCATCGGGGAAGACATGGCCCAAATGCCCCTCACATGCGGCACAGCGCACTTCAATGCGGACCATGCCGTGCGACGTATCGCGGTGCTCTTCAACAGCATCATTGTCTGCGGGCGCGGTAAAGCTTGGCCAACCCGAACCGCTGTCAAATTTTGTGTCCGAAGCAAACAGGGTAGTCTCACAGCCGGCGCAGCGAAATTCGCCTTCGCGCTTTTCATCGGTCAGCGCGCCGGCAAAGGCGCGTTCAGTGCCGGCCTCCCGCAGGACATGATATTGAACGGGGTCCAATACGGCCCGCCATTCCGCATCGGATTTGATAATTTTTTCCATGAAAAGGTACCTTTCGTGAGGATGATGTGGGGGCAGCGGCAAAGCGGTTCAAGGTGCGGGCGGACGCGTGATTTCTTGAAATCTGCGCAAGTCGCGCGCGGTGGTCAGCCGCGACGTGCTGCGGCACGGGCAATGCGGACGAGCTCTTCTTCCAATATGGTCACGGCAAGCCCCTCGCGGACGTGCATCAACTTTGACTCAACCTCAAGCAAATGGCTGTTTAGCCCTGCAAGCCGAGCCGATGGCCAGCGCATAAGCTGCTGTGCGAAGCTGTCGGCATCTTTCCAGAATATCGAACGCGTTGCCTTAACCACTGCGCCGGGATTTGCGCCATTGTCGACTTTTGTCCGCATTGCGGCGAGCATTGTCACGCGGCGTTGCATGGCGCGGATGATGCGAATGGCATCAACACCCATGTCGCGCGCAGCGGTCAGTTCGCGGCCCGTACCGCGCAAGTCACCGCCCATCACGACATGGACGAGGCCGTTGATATTTTCCTCACCAGTTTCCGCCGATAAAGCTTCGAATATTGCTATTTCGACCGTGGCGGGACGCTGCGGTGATGCATCATAATATAACGCGAGCTTTTCAATTTCGGCTTGGGCTAGCTTGCGGTCTTGCCCAGTGTAGCGCGCAATACGTGCGGCAAGTGGCCGATCGATCTTCAACCCGGTTGTGGCAGCAAAGGCCATGACTGCGGCGGCGGCGTCGCCTTCTTCGGGTAAATAACAGATATGCACCATGACGCGCGGATCCGCTTCCACCAACTTCCGCAATTTGCTGGTCTTGGTCAGGTTACCGGCGGTGGCGATGACCGGGTTTACCTCGCCGTCCAGTGATAGCAAATTTTCGACTGCGGCTAAGCCCTCTTCGCGGCGGAAATTGACCCGGATATGCCTTTTGTCACCGAACAGCGATAGTGCAGATGCCTCATCTGCCAACAAGGCCGAGTCATTGCGGATCCGGTCGCTGTCGATATCAATGCGTTCCGAGCCTGCTAATTGCGCCGACATTTGCCCAGCAATATCGGCGACGGCCGATTCATCCTGTCCGAATATGAAAAACATCCGGACATCCGGACGTGCACTTATGGCACTGATAAAGCTACGTTCTTTTGCGCTACTCATTCGCCGCGAGCGTAAATGGAAAGCCGCGTGACAATCTGATCCGCAACCTTTTGCGTCAGATTTTCAAGCGCGCTGTTTTCGCCAGCGATCGTTGCATATTCCGAGCTGACCACGTCGATGCCAGCGTCCGATCCGGCGGTCGTATCGAGCACAGTCTCACCCGTCTCGACGGAAATAAGCTGATAGCGCGCACGTAATGTCCGACGTTCACGCGTGACCGTATCATCCGCGCGCACGCCGAAACCTTCAATTTGGTCATCAAGGACAACAACCAAGCGGAACTGGGCAATATTGCTGTCCTGAGCGCCAAGCCGGTCAGTCAATGCATTGCGCATCAGCCAACCATTTTTGCCCTCGATTGGCGCGACGCTGATGGTCCCCAATGCGCGCGCCACCGCCCCTTTTGACCCACCGCTATATAATGGCTGTAAACTGCACGCGGGCAGCAGGAAAGCAAGCATCAAGGGGGCTAAGAAACGGTTCATAAGACGATGTTGACCAGCCTGTCGGGAACGACGATGATTTTTTTAATATCGCCGCCGTCCATGGCAATCTGAACCTTTTGGCTGGCCAGTGCAAGTGCCTCCATTTCGGCCTGCGGCAAGCCCTTGGCGACCGTTAGCGTGTCACGCAATTTGCCCCTGACCTGTATGGCGATGGTAACCTCGTCCTCTTCAAGCAGGGCCGGGTCAACAGCGGGCCATGCGGCGTCGGCGATCAGACCACCACCCAGTTCGGCGCCAAGCTGCGTCCAGGCTTCTTCGGCCAAATGCGGGACCATCGGTGATGACAGCAATAGGATCGTGCGGATGGCAGAATCGCGGCTGGCCGAAGGCGCGGCTTTTTCAATAGCGTTGGCGAGATCATAAATCTTGGCCACGGCTTTGTTAAAGGCGAGCGCCTCGATATCTGCGCCGACGCCAGCGATCACCTGATGCGTTTTGCGGTCCAATGCCTTGTCCGCGCCATCCGCACCGCTCACTTGTGCTGTCAGACGCCAGAGCCGCTGCACAAAACGCCAGCAGCCCTCAATGCCTGCTTCGGACCATTCCAGATCACGTTCGGGCGGACTGTCCGACAGCATGAACCAGCGCACGGCATCGGCGCCATATTGATCCACAATATCATCGGGATCGACGACATTCTTTTTCGACTTGGACATTTTCTCGATACGGCCAGCAACCGCAGGCGCGCCGCTATCGATGATGGTCCAGATTTGGCCTTCGCGCCGCACCTGATCGGGGCTCAGCCAACTGCCCTTTGCGTCCTGATAGGTTTGGTGCGTGACCATGCCTTGCGTGAACAAAGACGCAAATGGCTCCTTCACGTCGATCAAGCCAATATGGTTCAATGCGCGCGTCCAGAAACGGGCATAGAGCAAGTGCAAAATGGCATGTTCCACGCCGCCAATATATTGGTCCACCGGAAGCCATTTTTCCGCAACTGTGCGATCAAATGGCTTGTCATGTGGCTGGCTGGCAAAGCGAATGAAATACCAGCTTGAATCGACAAAAGTATCGAGCGTGTCCGTTTCGCGCCGTGCAGGCTGACCACAGCTTGGGCAGTCGACTTTGCTCCAGCTCGGGTGCCGATCCAGCGGGTTGCCGGGAATGTCGAAACTGACATCTTCGGGCAAAATTACGGGCAATTGGTCATCGGGTACCGGCACCGCGCCGCAGGTCTGGCAATGGATGATGGGAATGGGTGTCCCCCAATAACGCTGACGCGAAACGCCCCAGTCGCGCAGGCGATATTGTGTTTGGCCAATGCCCCAGCCTTCGGCCTGTGCGCGTGCGATGACATCGGCCTTCGCCTGATCAATCGTCATGCCATTCATCCAGCGCGAATTGACGATTGTGCCGGGGCCTGTGAAAGCAATATCGCCGGCAAAGCTGCTATCGGTCAAATCGCCATCGGCGACAACGCGGGTGACGGGCAAATCATATTTGCGGGCAAAATCAAGATCGCGCTGGTCATGCGCGGGGCAACCAAAGACGGCACCAGTGCCATAGTCCATCAACACGAAGTTCGCGACATAGACCGGCAAATGCCAGCTTGCATCGAGCGGATGTTCGACGGTCAAGCCAGTGTCAAACCCCCGCTTTTCAGCAGTTTCAATGTCGGCAGCAGTCGTTCCGCCCTTGCGACATTCCTCGATAAACGCTTGCAAATCGGGGGCATTGGCAGCCAGCTTTTGCGCGACGGGGTGGTCTGCTGCAATGGCAACAAAGCTTGCGCCGAACATCGTATCAGGCCGCGTTGTAAACACGTCGATGCCACTATTCCCCCCGGGGAAACGGAAGGTGCATTTCAAGCCCTGCGATTTGCCGATCCAGTTTTCCTGCATCAAGCGCACCTTGTCCGGCCATTGGTCAAGCGAACCAAGGCCGGTGAGCAGTTCATCTGCAAAGTCGGTGATTTTGAGAAACCATTGGCTCAGCTTGCGGCGTTCAACCGGCGCGCCGGAGCGCCAGCCCTTGCCGTCGATGACTTGTTCATTGGCGAGCACGGTCATGTCAACCGGGTCCCAGTTTACCGCAGATTCCTTGCGATAGACCAGGCCAGCGGCATATAGTTTCAGGAACAGGGCCTGTTCATGGCCATAATATTCGGGCTCGCAGGTCGCAAGCTCGCGCGTCCAGTCAATCGCAAAACCAAGCCGCTTCAGCTGCGCCTTCATGTTTGCGATATTGTCGCGGGTCCATCCGCCGGGGTGGACGTTCTTCTCCATCGCCGCATTTTCGGCAGGCATGCCAAAGGCGTCCCAACCCATGGGATGCAACACCTCATGCCCCGTCATCCGTTTGTAGCGCGCCAGCACATCGCCCATGGTGTAATTGCGGACATGGCCAATATGGATGCGGCCCGACGGATAGGGAAACATCTCAAGGACATAAGCGCGCGGCTTAGTCGAATTATCATCTGCGACGAAGCTGCTGCGTTCTTCCCAAATATTTTGCCACCGCGCGTCGGCAACGTGCGGGTTAAAGCGCTCTTCGTTGGACATGGAAATTACCCGGTGATGGACGACCGACGAAGGTCACGCGCCTTGGTGAGGATGACGGCTTCAAGCTTTTGCACCGTGGCGGCACGCAATGGCGCCGCGACCCACTGGCCATTTTGCGAGACTTCGCGGCTGCCGGCCACACGCAAGGCATCTGCGCGCAGGTCTTGATCCAAGATCGACACGGTAAGCTTCACGCGTTCGCCAGGGCTTTGCGGGTTTACATACCAATCGGTGACGATGACGCCGCCCGACGAGTCGGCCTGTACCAACGGCATGAACGACAAGGCATCAAGCGATGCGCGCCACAAATAGCTGTTGACGCCAATATTGGTGACCTGGCTGGCCGCGAGGTCCGCCTTTGGACGTTCCCTGCCGCCGCAGCCGGAAAGCAGGCCTAAGCTAATTAAGCTGCTGGTCGCAATGATGAGTGCCAGGCGAGTGGTGCGCATAAAATGTCCTTGAACAATGGAATATCGGAAACCTCTATAGTGGCTTGCTGCCCGGGGCAAGCTTTCTGGCGGCTGAACGGCGCGCAATTCATACTGTAGGGTCAGGAACACTTAAATGCACCTTCGCGGTTTGAGGCCATATTGTTCAGTGCAAGGCGGCAAGTGCAGGGCTTAGTGGTTCTAAGTCCAAGCTTGCCAACGTGACAATG